>Ga0115013_10000035_pt1 | contig 97526 bp, 78 predicted proteins | sample SouAtlMetagenome_2_FD_88686 | JGI IMG/M metagenome (GOLD analysis project Ga0115013, IMG submission 88686) | Marine eukaryotic phytoplankton communities from Atlantic Ocean - South Atlantic ANT15 Metagenome | ecosystem: Environmental > Aquatic > Marine > Oceanic | place: South Atlantic Ocean...
AGTGACCATCGCCGGTCGCCTCCTCGCCATCCGTGATATGGGCAAATCGGTCTTCGCCACTCTCGGCGACGCCCAAGGCCGCATTCAGATTTACATTAATAAAAACAAAGTTGCCGAGCTGGACTGGTCCGTTTACCAGCTTCTCGACCTCGGGGACTGGGTTGGCGTCTCCGGTTCGACCTTCACCACCGGAAAAGGCGAACCTTCCGTTAAGGTCGCTTCCCTCACCATGCTTTCCAAGGCCCTTCGCCCCATGCCTGACAAGTGGCACGGACTTTCCGATCGTGAAACGAAGTACCGCAAGCGCCACCTCGACCTGATGTCAAATCAGCCCAGCGCCGATGTCTTCATCATCCGTTCACAGATTGTCGCGGAGATTCGCAACTTCCTCCACGAACGCGGCTACCTCGAAGTCGAAACACCCATGTTGCATGACGTGGCCGGTGGTGCGGCAGCCCGCCCATTTCAGACGCATCACAATGCTCTCGATATGCCGCTCACCATGCGCATCGCTCCCGAATTGCACCTAAAGCGTCTCCTCGTCGGCGGCCTGACCAAGGTCTTCGAACTCAACCGCAACTTCCGTAACGAAGGAATCTCCCGCCGTCACAATCCCGAATTCACCATGCTCGAAGCCTATCAGGCCTTCGGTGACTTCGAGATCATGGCCGACCTCGTCGAAGAGATGGTCTGCCATCTTGCCGAGAAGTTCTTCGGAACCCTGCAGATCGAACATCAAGACGAAAACGGAGAGCATGTCCGCACCCTCGACCTCTCCCGGCCTTGGAAGCGCACTCCCTACCAAGATCTCATCAAAGGCGTCGCCGGGGACGATTGGTTCAACCTCTCTCCCGACGAGCGACGCGCTAAAGCCCAGTCCGAATTCAAACTCGAGATTCACGACCACCTCGAAGACTACGAAGTGACCCAACAAGTCTTCGAAAAGCTTGTCGAGGAACATACCTTCGATCCCTGCTTCGTGACACACGTCGATTCCAAGCTCATCCCGCTGGCGAAGGAGAATCATGAGAACCCCAAAGTGATCGATGTCTACGAACTGATCATCAACGGACAGGAAATCTCGCCTGGTTACTCCGAGCTCAATGACCCCGACGTCCAACGCCGGCGTCTCCAGGAGCAATCCGGAGGCGAAGCTCAGGAAATTGACGAAGACTTCGTTGAGTCCCTCGAGCACGGAATGCCCCCCGCTGGAGGCATCGGCATTGGTATCGATCGCCTGATCATGCTCCTCACCGGAGCGCCGACCATTCGCGACGTCGTCCTCTTCCCGCAGCTCAAGCGAAAGGATTGATCACTTTCCCACTTCTCTCAAAGTCCGCAGGATCTTCCTGCGGGCTTTTTTACTGCCTCTCTTCGCAATTTGAGGAACAATCCCTCCATGCTTCGACTCCTCCCGATTTGCTTTTTGCTCACCTCCTGCAGTCTGCTCGAAACGCCAACCCGAATCGTTCAACAGGCTGGCTACGCCACCGCCGACGCCACCAAGCGCGCGGCCTCTGCCACTCAAAAATTCGGTAAGAACATCTCCAACAAGTATTTTACCAGAAACAAAAAGAAACCCGAGCAACCCACGGTAGCGTCCACCAGCAAAATCTTCGCCGAGCTTCCCCAACCCGATCCCTATACTCCGGCGCCTGTCAGACCCACCGTTTTCATTCCCGATAGGCCCGGCACTCCCGCGACTCCGAACCCTGAAGCCACCGCTCCCAGGGTCCCCACCACCCCTCCTCTTCCTGAAAAGATCGACCTGCCAGATCTTCCGGATCTCCCTGACCTCCCGGAATAGCGCATTTTATTCGACCTCATAGCAACCAAGCACGGCGGTCACCATCGCCTTCCCGCTCATCGCTTCATCGTGGAAGATATGGTGCACACCTTCCTTCTTCAGCAACTCCACTCCGCTGCCAAATTTGGCCCGGGCGTAGGTCACTACTCCACCATTTAAAGTCCGCGCTGCACGGACACCTTCAATAGCTAGAAGTGGTTCAGGGAAAGTAAAGGCGATCGCCCGGGCATCTTCCACCCGGGCCAACTTCATCGTCTCGACATTTGTCGCATCGGCAAAGAGAACCTGCACGCCACGTTCATGAAGCGTCTTCACCGTCCCCGCGTTCATCTCAATCACGACCACCGGCACCGACAGCCGATCCATCGCCTCATGAAGCGCCTGTCCCACCGGACCGTATCCGCAAATAACAACGTGATCCCGCAGCGACTCCACTTGGGATCCCAGACGAAGCTCATCGCAACATTTGGATGGCTGAAATATTTTGAGTGATTCCAAGGGCTTCGAGACCGGCCCCGCCAGCCGCATCAAGGAGGGAACCAAGGCCATCGAAACTGCCGTGCACGCCAGCAACATCTGCTCGACCCCGGGGCTCACCCCGCCCAACTCCGAAGCCCGACCCAAAAGAACCAGCGAGAACTCCCCACTACTCGAAAGAGCCGCCCCGGCCATCAATGCCTGCTTAAAGCGAAGCCCCAAGCGTCTGGCAATCATGGCAATCACAAATCCCTTCACCACGACAATTCCCAACACCCCCAACCCGATAATCCACCAGAATTGCATCACGATCTCCAGATCAATCAACAAGCCCACTGACACAAAAAAGACGGTCAAGAAAAGGTCTTTAAACGGCAGCACATCTGCCAGCACTTTGTGCGAATAGATCGACTCACTTACAACCAACCCACCCGCAAAAGCTCCCAGTGCCAGACTCAGGCCAAACCAATTCGCACCCCAAGCGATCGCCGCGCAAAGCCCCACCACCGTCACGGTGAACAACTCCCGGCTTCCCGATGTCGCCACGGCATGGAGCAAATGCGGCACAACATAGACACTTAGTCCCCAACACAGCGTTAAAAAGAGAATCCCCTTTCCCAATGCCTGAAAAATCGGACCAGCTCCGCCAGCCCCGTCTCCCACCAGGGAAGGAAGCAGCACCATGAATAGGATTACCGCAAGGTCCTGGAAAATCGCCAATCCCAGCGCCATTCGCGCTCCGGGCGTATCCGGCTGCCCCATATCCTGAAACGATTTAATACTCACCGCCGTCGACGACAAGGCCATCGCAAACCCTACAACCAGCAATCCCGTCCCGCTCAATCCAAAAGCCCAGCCCACCGCCATCCCCACCAAAGTAGTAAGCAACATCTGCATCCCTCCTCCACCCAGGACCACTTTTCGAAGATGCACCAACTCCCGAAGCGAAAATTCAATTCCGAGGGTAAACATTAATAAGACCACTCCCAATTCCGCTAAAATTGCAATCGCCTCCGACGAAGAATCCCCCAGCCACATTGTCGCCCCGATGTTCGCTAGAATCACGCCACAGGCGAAATAACCCACTAGAAGCGACTGTTTTACCCTCACCAAAAGAAGCGAAACGATCACCACACTCCCCAACACCATGCCCAGCAGTGCCACGACGGGGGCAACTTCATGAGAGGAGGCAGCAAGGATCACTCCCGCAGAATACCCAAATCATTTTACAAGCCAAGCGCACCCGCGAGAGAATCGCTCCAAAGATTCCTCCTTCACAACTCACCATTTTGGGTCCACATTGAGGAGCCATGAAGCACCTCATCGCTCTCTCACTCGCTCTCTGCTCGATCGCCGGGGCCTTTGACATCCCCAAAGGATCGCACCACCTTGGGCAACTCGAAGCCGCCGCCAAAAAAGCCGCTAAGGCAAGGCAGCCCATCGCTTTTGTCATCGCCAAAAAATCAATGGTCGCCACATGAGTGGCCTGCCCGGGAGCCGTCAGTGTGTCGGCTAGCAAAGCAGTTCTCGGATTCTCCCAAAGCGTCGTCGTTGATACCGGCGAAAAGTTTGCACTCCCCGGGCTCGTAAAGGACGCCTACGAGAGGGGCGGATCATCCATCCCCATCGTCATCTTCACCGACCCCGGTATGACCCAGATCTATGGATCCTACAATCATCCCGCAATGAAGAGCCAGCAATACGGAACCATCTTCAAAGGCGCCCGCGCCAAAATTCGCAAATCCATCCAAGAGGGAACCTTCGCCCTCGGCGACGGCAACGAACCAAAAGTCGTCAAAGTCGACGACGGCAAGGTCGAAGAATGGACCAGCTCGAAAGGCACCGCAATCAAAGCCAAACTTGTCGGCATCGAAAACGACGAAGTCTACCTCTTCGAAACCGACAGAGGAGCCAAGATCCGCGCCACCGCCGCCCAGCTTTCCAAAGAAAGCGTCGCCAAAGCGAGGAAAGCCGCCGGCATAAAGTAAGCCACCAAGCCTTGCGGCTGGTGGCTTTTGATTTCAGTCGGTTTCCTCACTTCACATGCATGACACCGCGCATGATGGTCGCGTGGCCGGGGAAGGTGCAGATGAAGGGATAGTCTCCGGCCGTGGCCGGCGCGGTGAATTCGATCTCCTGAGTCTCTCCCTTGTCGAGAAGTTTGGTGGCGTGGAGGATGTCTGGATCATCCGGCAGGAACTGCTTTTTGAAACCATCGGCCCCGAGAGCAATAGCCGCGTTAGCCACCGAATCAGCGGTTCCTGGTTTCACGATTACCAAGTTGTGAGGCATGAAGTCAGGGTTCACGAGGATCAGCTTGATCTTCTTGCCAGCTTTCACGGTCACTTCTTTCACGTCATACTGAATTTTCTCAACGACGGTGTTCACACGGATCGTGGTCAGATCAGCGGTGTCGGATTCGATACCGCCTTTTTTAAGGACCATTTCCTCTTCCTCTTCGATCTCCTGTTTCCCAAGGGTCGGATCGGCATCAGTCCAGAAGTGCTTCACGGTCTTGGCGCCCATTACGACATGGGGGTCAGATGAACCGAGGACGGCGTTCAGGAGCTCTTCGTTCCGCACGTTGTGCTGCTGATGAACCCAGAGTGCTTCGAGAAGCGGAATGCCATGATCCTTGTTCGAAGCACTAAACTGCTTAATCCACTTCTGCGTCTCTTTGATCACGGCATCGGTGTCGCGCTCGCTGAGTTCGACCCGGGTACGGTGACGCACTTCCATGACGGGGTGCTTAAAATTATCGAGCAGAGCGGAAATGGACGCGCCATCAATTTTGACCGGCTTTTGCAGCGGACGACCATTGTAAGTCATGCGGTAAATCCGACCGTGACGCTTGTCGCGGTTCGGGTCGCGCACGTTGTGCTGCATGTGACCGATGATGATATTATGCCAGTCTGCAATGTAGAGTGCCCCGTCTTCTCCGAAGACCGCATCGGTCGGACGGAAATTTCCGTCGTCACTATAAATCAATTGCTCGGCCGGAGTACCCCAGACCTCACCCAACTTGTAATTCTTCTCCTCGAAGCCATCGCGGTGAAGTTTGTATTGCTTGATCCCGCGATAACCAATGGTATTGGAAACGAGGAAATTGCCGTCCATCTCTTCCGGGAAGTGGCTACTGGAAACAATGGTATCGGCTGCCACCGGGCGAACCTCCTTATTCAGGAGAGGATACATCTTGAAACCCTTGCCACTCGGGCGGACCTGATAGGAACGACCACCGGTTCCGTCGTTGGCGTAAAGATAACCATACTTGTCAAAGCTAGTTCCATGAGGGTTCGGGCTGTTGCCTGCATGGAAGGTGACGGTGTAACGGCGAGGGTCAAAGCGATACATTCCCGAGGATCCAGTCGTCAGGGACGGCCCCCAGGGGGTCTCGTGATTGTGCTGGAGGAAAATTCCACTCTGCCAGTAAATGCCTCCGTCAGGTCCGAAGATCAGGTTGTTCGCGGCATGGTGGGTGTCGGATGATCCGATGCCCTGCATCAGGACAAAACGAACATCGGCAACATCATCACCGTCGGTGTCCTTCAGGAAAATTATATCCGGCGCGCTGGTAACAACAACGCCACCATTCCAGAATTCGAAACCAAGTGGGTTGTGCACCCTGGCGAATTCCTTCACTCCGTCGGCCACGCCGTCCTTGTTCTTATCTTCGAAGATGAGAAGTGAATCGTTCATCTTTTTCAAGGGCTCCCACTTGGGGTAGGTAGCCCAGGCTGCCGCCCAGAGTCGTCCTTTGCCATCGACCTGCAACTGAACCGGATTGGCCAATTGCGGGAACTTCTTCTCGTCCGCAAAAAGGTTCACTTTAAAGCCTTCAGCAATGTGCATCTTGGAAATCGCTTCCTTGCCGTCGAGATACTTCAGGCTTCCTTCCTTCTGCTTGTTTGAGCTGCGGGACTTTCCTCCGACGTTGGATTTCACCGGAACAGGCGGGGGGACATTGGCATCGCTGACTCGCAGATCCTTGCCGGCGGCCTTTGCCCAAATCCGCTGGTCGCGATTGGCCGTGGTGACATCGAGCATCTTGAGCTCGTGCTGGAGAACCTCGGCATTGGTCTGTCCATCAACAAATTTCAGCCCGGAACGTCCGCCCCAAACATCGTTCCCATCGGTAGCACGATAACGATTGTGCCAATGCCAGTTTTTATCAAGGACCGCTTCGCGCAGCGGTTGATGACTTGGAGATGCCTGGATTTTCTTGTAGAGAAGTCCTTGTGCAATCACCTCACCGATCATGCGGTTGCCATCTTCATTAAGGTGAATCCCATTCAAGGTCAGGGGGATATTACTGGTGGAATACAGCGCCAGGGAAGGGTTGAAGAGATCAAGAAACGCCACGCCATTTTCGCTGGCGGCGAGTCGGGTCGCCTCGGTAATCGCGAGAAGACGCTTGTTGTTGGCCTTTCCGCTGGGGAGGTTGGGATCTTTAAGATTCTCGTGTGCGATCGGGCTGGCGAGCACGATGCGAGGAAAGGTCTTGCCGTTGGGCTGGGCCTTGCGGATGGTCTCGACCAGCTTGGCGAGTTCCTTGCGGTAGTTCTCCGGAGTAGTGTCGAAGGACTCGTTGTAACCATACATCGCGAGTACAACATCCGCTTTTACCAACTGAAGATATTCGGCCATTGGGGTAAATCCTCTCGAGCGGGGATGCTTGTTGGCGCGATCTCCGGTGAGACTCATGTTGCGGAAGCTCAGCTGCAGCCCCTTGGTCTCGGCCTGAAGAAGGGTCTCCAGCCAGCCATCATGCTGCATGCGGTCGGCGAGGCCATTTCCGATGATGGAAACCACGTCGCCTTTGGCGAACTTGAATGGCGAGGGGTCTTTATGGCCCGAAGGAACATCGACCGACTTGGCCACTTTCTGGGCCTCGCCCTTGCCCCCGCGATAGGTCACCGCCACCTTTTTACCAAAGTCAAAATCCACCGAGACTTTTGGCGCCGCGAGATTATCCTTCTTAAAGACAGCCTTACGATTAGCGTCGAGAAGAACAATCGTGAAATTGGCGAGCCTCCCATCGAGACCATCACCCCGGTTCCAGATCGAAACTTTGTCGATGGCCTGGGGCTTGCCTAGATCGAGCTCCCACCATGGGTTTGCCTTGCCTTCGCTGGTGTGAGTCTGCCCCCCTTTGGTATAGGACGGATTCTTATTCCCATCGATGGCCCGCTCGGGAACACCTCCGGCTCCGAGACTCGACTGGGTGGCTTTCCCGGATTTGGCAATATTCTTACCTTTGCTGATCACTTCGACCTCAGCCAAAGTAAGCGTTTTACCCTTTCCGGGCAATTCGACGCGAACATATCGCGCGTTCGGGGCTGCTGCTGATGCCGCTATCGCGCTCAGCGCCAGCAGTGAAATGGTGGAGACTAGCTTCATAAGTGAACACTTGGATACGCTTCATTTCCGGCATCTTATCGCGAAGATTTGAGGAAAACATGAAATCCCCAACCAGCCCCGACCGAAAGCCCTCCCCGGGCAGCCCCCTCCTGCAGCGACTTGACGGGGTCAGCCCAGCAGATCCGACCAGACCTCGCCATGCACATCTGTCAGACGAAGATCCCGTCCTCCCCAGCGGTAGGTAAGCTTCTCATGATCTATTCCAAGTTGGTGCAGGACCGTCGCCCATAAGTCATAGACGGTGGCGACTTGATCGATTGCTTTGTAGCCAAGTTCATCGGTCGCTCCGTGGGTCTGGCCACCCTTCACTCCGCCGCCAGATAGCCAGAGACTGAAGCCATAGGGATTGTGATCCCGGCCATTGCCTCCTTGCGAAAAGGGCGTACGGCCAAATTCTCCAGTGAAAACCACGAGGGTTTCCTCCAATAACCCCCGCTCCTTGAGGTCGGTGAGTAATGCGGCGATGGGGCCATCGACTTGCTCCGCCATTTTCCCGTGTCCCTCCGCTAAACCTCCATGTTGGTCCCAGGGATTCCCCCCGTTTCCTCCACCGACCCCGTGGCTGCAACACGACAACTCCACAAAGCGCACTCCGCGCTCCACGAGACGCCGCGCCATGAGACACTGCCGCGCATATTCGGCCTGATGCTCGTTGCTGCTATTCACGCCATAGAGCTCTTTGGTCGCTTCACTTTCTTCGCTGATGTCGGTGAGTTCCGGCACGGCTTCCTGCATGAGATAGGCGGTCTCGGCATTTTCCACCGAAGCCATCACGGCATCTTTGGCCGCCGTTCGTTCGGCAAACTTCCGGTCCAGTCCCCCGATGAAATCAAGCGCGCGACGTTGCTCTGACTTGAGCATTCCCGGCGCGATATTGGGGACTGCTTGATTCCCCGAAATGTTAAAAATCGATCCCTGGGTCGCCGCCGGAAGAAAGCCATTTCCAAAAATACTCACTCCCCCGTGCGGAGTCGTGGCCCGCTTTGATTGCAGCACGACGTAACCCGGCAGGTTGGGATTCATCGAGCCACATCCGTAGTTCACCCACGCCCCGGCGCTCGGATAGCCCAGGAAGGGAAAGCCGGTGTGCATGAAGAAATTACCCTGAGCGTGCTCACTGAATTTAGCCGTCATTGAACGGACAATCGCCAGGTCATCCGCCCGCTCCGCGATCTTGGGAAACATGTTTGTCATTTCCAAACCGGACTTTCCGTACCTCCCGATCTCCCACGGTGACGCAAAAATATTCCCGTTGGCGTCAAACTGCGTTCGTTCCACCGTCACCGGCATCGGCTGACCATGACGTTTCTTGAGCGCAGCCTTGGGATCAAAGGAATCGACATGGGAAACCCCACCCGACATGTAGAGAAAAATCACCGACTTGGCCTTCTGCGCGTGATGCAACTTCGGCTTCGACGCACCCCAAGCCTGGTTTCCGTTAATAAGGCTGGAGAGCGCCACGGCGCTGACTCCGCTGGACGTCAGCTTTAGAAAGTCCCGGCGGGTTTTGAGATCAATGGACATAAATCAATTCTTTGGAGTTCAAGAGGGCATGCGCGAAGCGGTAAAAAGGATCGCCCGTGCCAGACATGGCTGCTTTTCGTTCGGCGAGTTCGCGGTCAATCCCGGCGAGTTCTTTGGAAATTCTGGCGATTTTATATTTCAACTTGGTAGCTGCCGCTCCCTGCGAATCGCTCAATGAATCGTCGATCATTTTAGCGGTCACAATTTCCACCATCGATCCCGAGGCCGCTGCAGCCACCTCTTCCATCGTGAGCGCCCGATCATAGAGACGCGCTTCAAATATCTTCCCGGTCAACATCCGTCCTCCACCGGGATTCAAGCCATGACGAAGACCGAGCACGACTTGTGATCGGCCCGCCTGGTACTTATGAATACTCCCCTTCCGATATGATTTACCATACAGCTGTCCATCGCGATAGGCCTCGATCCGGCCATTCTGATGATACACGATGGCAATACGCACCGCCTTGGCATTGGCCTCTTTCTCCCGCGGTCCGCCAAAGCCTTCCGTCCTGGCGAAACTATTACTTCCCGAAAGCCACTGACCTGGATCTTTCTCCCCGAAAACGATACTGTCAAAAGTCACCCCGTCGACGGTCTGCACCGTCATCGCTCCACCACCTTGCTGATTCAATTTGTCGAGCTGCACGAGAACCTCCAGCGTCTTTGCTCCGAGATTCGTCTTCAAAGGCTCGCTCATCAGGCAGCCGCCATTCAGAAGCAGCGCCCCATCGATGACCTTCGCATTTCCTTTCAATATTCCCTTCAAGCCGCTGACGGAATCATCGCTATTCCCTTCAAAGTCCCAGCGCCCGATTGGCTTCAAATCCACCGGCTTTTTGTTTTTCGCAGCTACCGCATTACGGCGATCAACTTCCGCCTGCAACTTAGATCGAATAGGCCCCAAAATCGCCTCTCGCTCTTTTTCAACCTCCGCCAGAGATTCTGAAACAACAGCGTGCTTTCCCCGCAGCCGGCCGGTGTCATCATCAACCTTTCCATCCAGATAAGCCACACTCGCCGCGAGTTCCTCCGCACTCGGAGGTCGTGCATAGGCTTGCAGGAAGAAGCGCCTTACTTTCGCCTCAGATGTCTTCAGCGATTGATCATTCTTAATCCGCTGACTCCACTGTCGGGCCGCTTGCGCGACTTCGCGACCATTCATCAAAGTCAGCGCCTGAGCGGGAACATTGGTCAAATTGCGATCCCCGACCGTCGAAGTAGGAATTGGCAAATTGAATGCCTTCAAAAAAGGATCGAGCCGATTTCGTCGCACCGCCCGATACATCGCCCGCTGCCCGCCTCCTCCGGTTGCGATATGATTAATGGTATCCAGAATGGCCTCGGCATCCAATCGACGGGGCGGAAAGTAAGCGAGCATTTCGTTTTCCGCATCGCGGTCGCCATTGGCTCGCGGAGGCAAGCTTGCCGAACGAAAGGTCCGGCTCATCACGAGTTGTTTTACGAAGGGTTTCATCTTCCAGCCGCTGGCCCGGAAGTTGATTGCCAGAGTATCGAGAAGTTCGGGATGCGATGGCTCTTTGCCCAAACGTCCGAAATTATCCGCAGAAGCAACGAGCCCGCGACCGAAGACATGATTCCACAAACGGTTCACAATCACCCGCGAAGTCAGCGGGTTGTTCTCCCGCAAAATATCCTCGGCTAACTCACGACGTCCGCTCTCGGTTTTTGAATATGGCTTTCCTTCGAAGATCTCCAAAAAAGTCCGCTCAACCGGCTCCTCTTCTTTCTTATAATCACCACGACTCAGGAGCGGCTGATCCCAAACCTCTCCCTCCATCACACCCGGAGCCCGAACCGGCACCCGGATTTCACTTTCCAGGTTACGATACGTTTCAACCTGGGTCCGTAAGCCTTTGGGGAGCGTTTCCACCGCATTCGGCAAGAAACCACGACTCACAAAGGCATTGAGAAGCTGAGCCTGGTCATCATTCGTCGAGCCACTCTTCCAGGCCCTCAACGCAGAGCGCAAGATGGTCCGGTAGAACTCCAGCAGACTCGTCCGGTCTTTAATGACCTCAGTCGCTTTCGGGAATGCAACAATTGGAACGCCGACATCACGCATCGCGCCCTGACCCGCGTAGGCCTCCAGAACCCCGAACCACGATCGATCACCGCCGCCTCTCGTCGTTGAGTCCGGGCCGGTATTGACCTGGAAATACCCCTTCTCGCCGTTCCAGTAAGTATACTTGCGATTTTCGACCCAACCTAATGTCGGATTCAATTGAGCCGCCGGATGCACCAAGCCATGACTCAGTGGATAGCTCCGCATCACGAAGCGAGCCTGCGCTTTCGATCCCACCACGCGCATCATCGCCTTGTCACCTTTCGCTTTGTGAAAAACCGAACTCAGCGTTGCGCTGTGCTTATCCGAAATCAAATGACTATACACGCCGGACGGATAAATCCCCGTCAACGCCTTCTCGCCACCGCCCGCAATTGCGAAAGCACCCGCATCAGTGGGCCCCTCTCCCAGACCATTGCCATTTTCAAACCACCTGGCGTAGGTCTTGGGATCGCGAAGATCAGCATAGAAAGTCGCCGAGGATTTCGTCTTCTCATTATGCACCAGAGATTCCTGATGCTTCTTTTCAAGATCGGCGATCCTCCTCGCGATATCTTTCACTCCGTTCAACTTCGCCCAAGCCGCGAGAGGATCAGTCTCTTTGATTTTTTCAAGCTTACTCGCTTCAAGTTTTCCAATCGCCCCGTCCACAATCCCAAGCCAATAATCGGCAAAGGCACGGCGCAGCACGGGCTTCATTTTCGAAAGTTTCTTACGGTGTAACTCCTTCAACTCCGGCGAATCAACATTCACTATCGCCGGACGACTCCCAATCATGATGCCATAGAACTTATAAAAATCCTTCTGACTGATCGGGTCGAACTTATGGTTGTGACAACGGGCACAGGAAACAGTCATCCCCAGCATCGCTTTTGAAACAACATCCACCTGATTGTCCGTGAAGGTGATTTGCTCATCGTAGGCATCCGTCACCCCGAAGCCGTGTGGCACCATCCGAAAATGCGCCGGCCCAATGGCAGATTCATTTAAGCCAAGCTCTGCATTGATGCGGGGCTTTTCAAGCAAGTCCCCCGCGAGGTGCTCCCGGATCATCTGGTCATATGGCACATCCGCATTGAGCGCCCTTACGAGGTAATCGCGATACTGATTGGCATAGGGAATCGCCGGGTCGCCTTCACTCCCGTGCGACTCGGCGTAGCGATACCAATCCATCCAGTATCGCGCCCAACGTTCGCCATATTGCTTCGTCGTCATCAGATCATTGACCATCTTTTCGTAGGCAGTCTCGCTTGGATCAGCAACGAAGGCCTCCACCACCTCGGGTTTTGGAGGCAGCCCCGTCAGAATCAGATGCACCCGCCTGACCAAAGCGGCCGGAGTGGCTTTCTCCGCCGGCTGTAGTTTCTCTTTTGCCAGACCCGCAGAGATAAATTGATCAATCACGTTCCCATTCCACTCTGGCTGCTTCGCCGAAGGAGCCTGCGATTCCCTCAAAGGCTGGAAGGCCCACCATTCTTTCCGGCGATCCCGCACCGATTCCCAATCGACCTGATTCGCCAGATCCTCCTTCGTCGGTTTCGTCGTCCGGGGATCCGGGGCTCCCATGCGGATCCAGTCCTCAAAATTCTTAATGATGATATTAGCGAGCTTCGGAGACTTTGGCGGCATCGCCTCGTAATCCTCACCATGCCGAATCGCGAGAATCAGCGGACTTTCCTCCGGCTTGCCCGGAACAATGACATCGCTCTCCAAAAGTGCCTCACGGTAATCGAGCGCCAGATCGCCCTTTTTCTTGTCCACGCTGTTGTGGCACTCATAGCAGCTCTCCGCAAGAATCGGCCGAATCTTGTTTTCAAAAAACTCGACCTCTTTCGTTGTCAACTCGTCACCAAAAAGGCCTCCGGCCCATCCGGCAAGCGCGAGGGAAATTGCACATCTTTTCATCAACATAGAGACCCAGAACCTACGAAGACCTCCCTCTATTTCATTCATGGAATTCAACCCAACCCAACGCTGCAAAGAAAAAACAAACCATTCGCGCTCCCAATCTCGACCCTCATCTTTCGGAAGAGAGCGCTCAGTTGTGAAATCACGGCAATGTCGCCGGCTTCGGCAAATCATCCACCATCCCGGCATCCGTGCGCTTCAACTCCGCAATCGTCTTCTCCCTTAACTCCAGAACTTTCCTCCGATAGGCGGGATTTCAGGCAAGGTTGATCAACTCCTCCGGATCTTCCTTAAAGTTGTATAGCTCCTCGAGTTCTCCTGCGATCAGGATCTTTGCTCATTTGAGTGAAGATATGACAGCCGTATTTTCAGAGAGAACCTTAACCAACAGAAACCCAGGCGCCCTTGTCGTGGCTCTCCAGTGATTTCTCCGCAAGCTCTACTCCCTTCGCACCTTCACGGAGAGTCCACGGGAATCGCTCCTCGCGAGCAACGTGCTTGAGGAACATCTCCCACTGAATCTTGAAGGCATTGTCACAAGGACCGGGATCGACAACTTCCCAATTGTCATTGAAATCAATCGGACTATCGATATCGGGATTCCAAATCGGACGAGGCGTATTTTTCATACTCTGGGCCCAGCATTTCCGCAGTCCCACGATGGCGCTCCCTCTCGTGCCATCGACTTGCATCGTGAAGAGGTCATCGCGACGGACGCGGACATCCCAGGATGAGTTGAACTGACAAATCACACCCGTCTTGGTTTTGAACAAAGCGTAAGCCGCATCATCGGCAGTGCACTTGTAGGGTTGCCCATCCTCACCAATTCGCTCGGGAAGATGAGTTTCGGCATGCGTGAAGACATCGGTGATCTCGCCGAAGAGATTATCGATGACATAACGCCAGTGGCAGTGCATGTCTATGATGATTCCGCCGCCATCTTCGCTGCGGTAATTCCAGCTTGGACGCTGCGTCGGTTGACCTTCATCATGACCAGTGAAGACCCAGTATCCAAATTCGCCGCGCACCGATAGGATCTCACCAAAGAAGCCGGCCTCTTTCAGTTGCTTGAAAGCTTGGATTCCAGGAAGCCAAAGCTTGTCCTGCACCGTGCCATTTTTCACTCCGGCAGCCTCTGCAACCTCCGCGATACGATACGCCTCTGACGAGAGAACCGCCGTGGGCTTCTCGCAATAAATGTGTTTTCCAGCAGCGATGGCCCTCTCAAGGAAACCAACGCGATAGGGAGTCCCCGAAGCGTCGAAAAAAATCTGATAAGAGTCATCCGCGAGCACACCATCGAGGTCGGCAGTGAACTTCTCCACCCCGTGCTTCTCAGCCAAAACCTTGAGCTTTTCCTCGTTGCGACCGGTCAAAATGGGATCCGGCATCAAGACCGTGCCATCTTCCAAAGTCACCCCGCCCTGCTCGCGAATCGCGAGGATCGAGCGCACGAGGTGCTGATTGGTTCCCATACGTCCGGTGACGCCGTTCATGATAATTCCTATCGTTTCAGTGCTCATGTTGTTCGGTAAATTTCGTGGTAAGCATTCAAGATCTCGTCGAGAAATTCGTTTTGGTCGCGGGCCCACCACTTTGAAGAAAAGATCTCCACTTCACGGCGTCCATCGAATCCCGCTTCGCTCATCATGCGATCAATCCCCCGCAAATCCACGCAACCCTCGCCCATGATTCCGCGATCGAGAAGCATGTCGGATTGGTCCGGCTTGAAATCACAAATGTGATAAGTATCGAGCCACCCGCCTTGCGCGCAGCGCTCGATTTGTTCCGCAAGATCGTGTTCCCACCAAACATGGTAGACATCGAGAGCAATTCCGACATTGGCGTGATTCAATTCTTCGCAAAGGTCATTGGCCACCTTGAGCGAAGAAATCGCCGAACGATCCCCGGCATAAACCGGATGCAAAGGCTCCACCAAAAGTCGCACGCCCATCCTGTCGGCCTCATCGGCAATCGCGCCGATGCCATCGCGAATCTGTGCGTAATTCTCGCCCGGCGTCTGCCCCACCGTGGCCCCGCAGACCAAAACAATACTTGGAAGTTCCAAAATCTCCGCTTCCTTCAAGGCCTGGCGGTTCACTTCAAGAGCATCCCGACGCTCCTTCCCGGTCGCTCCGGTAAAAAATCCTCCCCGCACTAGCGAGATCCCCTCCAGTCCCGCATCGTTCATCTGCTGCTTGACCTGGCACAAATCTTCACCCTCGAGGGTCTCACGCCAAATTGAAATTCCGCCAATGCCACGTCGGGCATAGCCTTCAATACACTCACTCATCGACCACGGCTTGGTGGTGAAGGTATGGATCGCCAATTCGGGATAATTCATCGTTTAAGTTGTTTCGCCAATCAGGAGTTCGCCTCGCACCAAAATGGACTGCTCGCTCTCCACTCCATTTACAATGCCGGCATGAAGATTTCGACCGGCACGCATCGCGAGTGTTCTGATCGACAAATCCACCGTGGTCAGCCTTGGAATGATCACATCACAGAGCGGGCTGTTATCGCAGCCGGTGACGAGAATGTCGCGGGGAATCTGGTAGCCAAGTTCATGTAGTTGCTGAACCAACAATGAGCCGACCACGTCATTGACCCCGACGAATACCCGCACTCCGCGTTCATACTCCGCTTTGATTTTCTCGCACTTAATCCCCTCTGGCGAATCTGCGATCCACACATCCTTCTTTACCTCAAAAGTTATGCCATTTGTAGCGCAGCCTTCGGTGAAGCCCTGCACCCGCATCCTCATGACATCCTCAATCCCACGGTATCCAACAAAACAACAATTCCCCGCGACCCCTTTCGAAGACAAATGTTCCGCCACCTGCCGCATCGCATCGCAGTGATCGCTCACCACCTGTCGTACGCCCCGCACCACGCGATTCAGCACGAGACAATTGACACCCCTCTCCTTGATCTCCTCGAACACCGCAGCCGGAGGACGATGGAAGGCAAAAACAAAGGCATCTACTTCTCCTCCTTTCTTGTGGGGAAATGGCACGTAATCCTTCCCCGCATTTTCCACGATAATGTTCGTCCCCGAGGGGCTCAAGCCCTCGCGTAAGCCATCCACCAGATCAAACAAACTATAAAACAAATTGGCCGTCCGGCTCGTCGAAGGAGGAAGGACCAATTTGATCGTCAAAATCGAGCGCTCGGAATGGCGACGTTGGTTCCGCCTCACATAGCCCATCTTCTCCGCCACTGCTTTAACATGGGACACGACCGGACCTCCAATCAACGAGGAGCCACCCAGAGCGCGTGACACCGTGGCCTTGGAGACACCTGCGGCTTCAGCAATCCGAGCCATTGTCACAGTTGGGGAGGATTTGGACATTAGAGAGAGTAGCCTAATCGTTTCGCGCAATCCGAGAGCATCCCAGCCTCCCACTCCGGACGACGGGGACACATTGGATGCGGCTCGCTACAGGGGATGCGACCCAACAAATGCTGAAAGACCGCACAGCTGTGTTTGTAAGCCGGAACGTCCTCCCGGAAAGCAACATTTCCAAGATACTGCAGGGCGTCATTCAATTCATGATAAGTCTCATCACCTTGTTCCCAGAGCCGATCGCGTTCCGCGAATTTCTCCGGACAAAATGCCGCCAAGCCCAAAAGGTAGTCTGATCCATATTCGATCATATCGATGCCCAGATCATTTCCGGTATAAATGCGAAAGTCGGGCCGAACTTCGTCACGCAAGGCTAGGCGCTTAAGCTCCTCTCCCCGGCTCAATGAAGAATGTTTCATTCCCTTCAGGGACGGAATTCCCATTAAGCCCCGCACGACCTCTTCGGAATAAATCATCCCATTCGGAGCAAACATTTTTCCAAGCTCAAATCCCAACACGGAATCGTAATTCTGACAAACTTCAGCATAAAGCTTCACGATCTCATCCGAACTCCAGTCATGAAAACGGGTCGTCTGAAACAAAATCGGCGTCCCGCCAAACTCCGCGATTTGATCACCACCGGTCCGATAGAGATCCACCAAATCGCCTTCGAGCCCTTCCACAAAAACTCCGGCCACAAACGGCTTGTCCGGTCCGAGCGCCTCACGGGTCCATACCAAAACATCCTTTCGCTCCTCCTCGGTGAGATAATTGGCGTAGCCGGTGTCCATATTAACGGCGCACTTCAAACCCGCTTCTTCGGTCCGTCGCACTGCATCCTGAAATGCTTCCCGGGCAATCCGTCCGTCTTCTTCAAATGGAAGGAGACAGGCCGCCATTCCTTCCAACTTCCGCCCAAAGGTTCGCAAATCTGCTCTCGCCTGAATACTCATGCCTACCCATATTGTTGCATGCAAATTATCGCAAGCGCTTTTTCCACCACTACCCCATCGGATACATGATTTCCTCACTCACTTCATCGATTTTCGCCAGAGTGTCATCGTCCAAAACCAAGCCCGCCGCTTTCATGATCGGCGCCATCTGGGAAACCTTGCTCACGCCAACAATCGCCGACGCTACGTAGTCGTGTTGCTTGCTCCAGGCAGCTGCCAGAGTGGTCACATCCAGATCCAGCCCCTTCGCAATCTCCCCAAAACGCCGGGTCGAGGCCAGTGACTTCTCATTCACGAACCGTCCCGCCATCGCCTTCTGACGAGGCCCGCCGTGGTTCAAATATTCCGCAAAGCGCGCATCGTCAGGAACTCCGTCGTTGTATTTCCCCGTCAGTACCCCACCCGCAAGCGGACTGTAGGGAAGCAAACTCACCTGCTCCTGACGAAGACATTCCGCGAGTCGATCTTCGTCCCGACGGTTGTTCAGCGAGAAATTATTCTGAATGGTGTCAATGCGCGTCAACCCTTCAAGCTCGCTTGTCCAGAGGCTCTTCATCACGCCATAGGCATCGTCGTTGCTCAACCCAATCGCACGAACCTTCCCCTCCTTCACGAACTCGTCAAGCACCTCAAGGGTATCCGCAGCCCGCATGCCGTGATCAGGCCAGTGGATTTGATAAAGGTCAATGTAGTCCGTCTTCAACCTGCGTAAACTTCCCTCAAGCGCTTTCCGAAGATGCACCCGGTCCAAGGCCGCCTTGCCGTGACGAATCGGAGGACAAAACCAACCATGCGCCGCACCCGCGATCTTCGAGGCAATGATTACCGACTCGCGGGGCACATTCTCCAGCCACTCCCCCATCCAGGTCTCGGTTAATCCGGCCAGCTCCTCCGACGGGGGAACGGGATAAATCTCCGCAGTATCAAAAAAATCAATCCCCGCCTCCACCGAAGCATCCATAATGCGAAAACTCTCTTCCTTGTCGGCCTGGGTTCCGAAAGTCATCGTTCCCATGCAAATTTCACTGACCACAATGCCGCTCGTTCCCAGTCGTCGTTTTTCCATGCGGAAAATTGTGACGAGCGGAAGCAGCAGGATCAAGAACGGGAAAGAAAAACCTCCTACTCAGTCAAAAGCTCGAGGTGCAAACGAATGAACTTTCGTTCATCGGTGCCGAGGATAGAACTCTCGCGAATGACGGCCGTTTCTGATCCGTCTCCATTGCTGGTATTGGTCACTAGAACCGACGGCTCCAGTGGCCAGGAGGCCAGCGTTGCACTTTGCTGAAGAGACCACACAAGATCCGCGCCATTGGAGACTCGACGTACCTTGATGGCGAGATAGTCGACTCCTTCGACCTCAACTTCCGTCCCCGAAACCTGAGCGGCATCCGAGACAAGAGGATTAGTGGCGTAGGCATACTCTTCCCAGTTCTCGCGACCATCCCCATCAGGGTCGGCATCAAAGGCACCATCGGTGAGCCACTCGGCGCTTGGGAAGAATCCTTCCTGCCAGGCATTGAAATGAACCTGCCAAGAGGTATCACCGATTCCCGGAGAGCCGCCTGCCAATTCACTGGCGGCCCACATCGCAGGATCGCTCAGTTCATTGTAAGCCGTCGCATCATCACGAATCACGAGGGACAAACCACCACCGTCACTCGGCGGATACCAACGATCATTATAAGTGAAAACGAGAATGTTTTCTCCCACTCCATCCACAAGTCGCAAGGTCTCACCATCATTGTCCAATTGGCCAATGAATGGTCCGGCTACCGGCGAGGAAACCGCAGGATAACGAATCGCAAATGCCGCCGGATTCTTAGCTAGAATGATTCGCCCTCCAGCTGCGAGCGTGAGAGGAGCATCAAAGGTATATTCGACACCTTCGGTAAAGGATGAGTTCCCAAGATCAATGCTGGCCCCGGAAATATTCTTCAATTCCATAAACTCGAAGTCCGAATCAACTACTCCCGGAAGAGCCGCCGATTCCGCAACAGTCGGATCATCCGGATGATAATTCACCTCGGTCACCCGGAGCGCAAGTTGGTTCACCGTCGGCGTGCCAGCATAGGTGAAAGAATCAATCAACACGCCGGAATCATTACGAAGCTCGATGCTCTCTCCGCGTGCAGAAAGCTGCCCTTGATAGCCACCCTGCACATAGCGGAATTCACCACCTTTCGGGCCGGTCGTCCGAGCCCGGAAACTTGCCGAGTCACGTGCCACGTGCAAAAGACCTTGATAACCCGAAGCCGAGCTTCCTGCTCCAGCTAGAATCACCGTCCCCTCGGGGAAGGTATAATCAACCCCTCCGCTCAGCGTCCACCCCGAGAGATCAATGTCCGCAGATCCCTCGCGATTCTTAAGAACAATATATTCCTCATCCTGATTTCCGCTCACCGGAAGGAAATCCACGCTTTCGATATCGACAGAGGGAGTTGTCGGTTCGGTCGAAGCAATTTGTGCATTATTGACCTCGAACCCGGTGTTGAAGATAAAGCTCCGACGCGCGGGCAGAAATGTGTTAATAATTCGATCCGACCCCTGAAGCATATTGAAATTGTTTCCCCAGGATCCCCACTTTGCGTAGTCAAGGTCGGCGTCGGTTCCAATCTGGTTCCGGATCGCAATGATCGAGTCCTTGATCCAATCGCCATTAGCTGCCGCATTGGCACCCGAAAGGAAGAGATCATCTCTCAAAGTGTCAATACGCCGAACCATCATCTCCCGAAATTCAGGAGTCGTTTGCATGAGGGCCCATAGCGGATTAATCGTCTCTGGAATCTCAAAATTGGTCACCATATTATCATCGTAGTACTTAAGTGTTCCTGTCCACTTTCGTCCAAAGGACAAATCCACATCCCAGGGAAGCGGCCGCCACTCCCCGGTCCCGTGGGTGTCGCGATACATATAGTAGTTTTTGTGTCCACTGTCCGTAATTCCTGCCGTCGCGTATGCCGCCAATTGATTAATCGTGGCAGCCACATCGATGTTGTCATAGGCGTAGCGACGCTTATTGGCGACCGAAGTCGAAGCGAGAGCTGTAATTAAGACCTGGAGATCAGACTTATCCCCATCCTTAGGAGTCTTCTTGCTACCGCCACCGGTTGAGGCCAACCTATCGTACATTTTATAAAGTGTTCCCTCTTCATCCAATCCGACCCTGTCCAAATAGCGCTCATCCCCGTCTTCCACCATATCAGTCGTCGAGAAGAACTCACCATTTCGATCCATCCTCACCGTGAAGGCGTAATGCCCCTTGGCTCCCGTCCGATTCAAATATTCGTAGGTTAGAGTATTCCTTACCTTGCTCTTGTCCGCCCAGTTGGTAAGCAAATTGATGTCCTTGACCCGGCGCTCCCCCTCCCGCCACTCAAAGCGATTCCCCTTGTTAAAATCCACATCATAACTCTTCTTGGGAAACCCACCCGTCGATTGACCATGGCGGTCCATTTGAATATTGTCGTAGAACTGACCAAGGTAATACAACGATGTTCTTGTCCCCGATACCGTATCAACTGCCGACTGATTCTGAACAAAGGTTTCGATAATCGGGAGCTGGGAAGAATTGTGATCAGGGTTAAATGCTACCGTTCCATAGTATCTGTCGGAATCCTGGGAGTCAGGATATGGTGGAGACAACGCTACCGCATTATCATCGTCTTCAGCCTCAACCCGCCAACGAATCATCTCACCATCATCCAGGGAAGTCGTAGCCAGGAGAGCCGAGTAGATTCCGTCTCCGGCAGTCTCATCTCCGGCGGTTCCTCCATCATTCATGAAAATCATATTTTCAGATCCGAACATGATCCGGCTATACAATCTCACTTCATCAACCGAACCCGTTCCGTCTGAGACTTCCGCGGTGATGAGCAAAGGGGCACTCCCGCCCCCACCCACCGGGCGGTCAGGCGTGTCGGTAACATTCTTGATCACTGGAGCCACTTCGTCGGCAATGCCTTCGTTTGCCGATCCAAATGACGGCTCTGAAAAATACCCCGGGGTGTCAGTCACTCCACCGGTAATCGCGACATCGAGTTCGGGCAGGATGAGCATATCGCTATTACCTAAACTCCGGTTCATGCCATGAATCGCGAGAACATTCGTTCCGGTCACCAAATCCACATTTTCGAGATTGATCGCAAACACCTCCCATTCCGAGTTCAAAGCATCACTCCGCGAGGCCGAAGCAAGAGAATTCCAATTGGGCGTTGCATCTTCTCTATCCGCAGCCACTTGCATACCATTGATGTAGGCGATAAATCCATCATCGTATCGCATTCTCAACGTCATCCCATTCACGGCATTGGAATCGGCTAGATCGAAAGGCAACCGAATAAACACCGAGGTATTCCCCCCGAACATCTCGTTAATAAAATCTCCACTTTCACTCAGCCACTCTGCGTAGCCCGGCCCATTGTCGAAGCCCACTCCAGTCGTCACCGCCCTCCAGGTCGATCCCGTAAAAGTCGATTCAGGCGCGTCATTCCAATTAAGGTAGTTCGCATTAAAATCAGCTTGATCAATCGGTACCGCGGCCTGCCCGGAAGCTCCGGTCTCAATCATCGTGGATGCTCCGCTGCCTTGCCCCACGCCGTAACTCGCACCTTCTACCTGCGCCGGATAAGTCGGAGCGAACTCATGCTCCACCGTGCTTCCATCAGCTTTCATCAATCCAAGATACTCGCCTCCGCTGCTCAGTTTGAAATTGGTATGAAATTCATCACCCACTACGCGACGGTTTTTCCCCGAGGCAAAAACGGTAAGAAACTTCTTCGCGTCCAATGAAGTTCCCGGAGGGAAAATCCACTTTTGCAAATCCGCCGCATCATCACTCAAACTCCAGCCACTCAGATCAACCCTCGCGTTCGAGTCATTATAGATTTCAATCCAATCCTCATCATCCCCGTCCTCGTCCACTACCGACCCATCATTGGCCGCAACAAATTCCAAAATCCAAACTTTCGCCGGGAGCATCGGCGCGGCCAAAATCCCTCCCGCGAGCAAGAGAGCGTTCCACCATTTTGTTGATTGTGTGTGCATGGTTTGAAAAAGTTCCACATTTCCCTCTGCCTGACAACTTTAACAAACCATATTCCCATACAAATTTTCCCGGAACCTGTATCGGCCACGACATCTCCAAAATACTTGCCAACGGCACCGCCGAAAAACTGGCCCAGACTGGGCGACGGCCAATCCTAAATACAAGCATCGGCTCCCGGCAGGTGCTTTTCTCTCTTCCCCGATTCCGCCACCTTGCCATCGTATCCCCACTCTGCCATCGTCCGCTCATGAGATTCGCCTTTGCCCTCTTTCTGCTCACCCTTCCTCTCACTGCCGACGTCACTCTCCCCGCCATCTTCGGAAACGGGATGGTGGTCCAACGTGATGCCCCGCTCCGGGTCTGGGGAACCGCTGATGCCAATGAAGCCATTACCGTTTCATTCAGCGGTAAAAAAACCACCGCCAAAGCCTCTCCGGACGGAACCTGGCTCGCCGAACTTCCCGCTCCAAAACTCGACAACAAATCCCACAAACTTTCCGTCAAGGGAAACAACGAGATCACCATCACCGACGTCCTCATCGGCGATGTCTGGATCGGATCCGGGCAATCCAACATGGAATGGAACCTCACCCAGTCAGAACAAAAAGAGGAATTCATTAAGAAGGCCAAACACCCCAAGGTCCGCCTCTTCCACATTCCCAAGGTTCAGCAAAACGCCCCGCAGACCAACGTCAAGGCGGCCTGGAAAAACTGCACGCCCGAGAGCATCCCACGCTTCTCTGCCGTCCTCTACCACTTCGGGAAAGACATTCACAAGAAAACCAAAATCCCCATGGGACTCATCAATAGTTCCTGGGGCGGCTCGCCCATCGAACCCTGGACCGTCACCGGCAAAGGCTCCGGAAAAATGTACAATGGTATGATCGCCCCCATCACCAACTTCTCGGTCAAAGGAACGATTTGGTATCAGGGCGAAACCAACGTCATCCAGAAAAACGGCCTCGCCTACACGGGTAAAATGAAAGACCTCATCGAAGGATGGCGCAAGGTCTTCCGCAATCCAACTATGCCCTTCTACTACGTCCAAATCGCCCCCTGGAGAAACAAGCGATACGCAGACGGCCAGCTCCCTGCTCTCTGGGAAGCACAGGTCGCCACTCTCAAACTTCCCCACACCGGCATGGCCGTGACAACCGACATCGTCCACAACATCGGTGACATCCATCCTCGAAACAAACACGACGTGGGCGACCGTCTCGCCCGCTGGGCCCTCGTCAAAAATTATCACGTGAAAGACCTCCCCTACTCTGGACCACTCTACAAATCGATGAAGATCGAGGGCTCAAAAATCCGCCTTACCTTCGCCCATGCCAAAGGCCTCAAATCCCGCGACGGCAAAGATCTCAACGAATTCAAAATCGCCGGAGCCGACGGAAACTTCGTCGACGCCCAAGCCAAGATCAGCGGCACAAGCATCCTCGTGAGCGCCAAAGAAGTCTCTTCCCCAAAACACGTCCAATTCGGCTGGCACCGCAGCGCCAATCCCAACCTCATCAACAAAGCCGGACTCCCCGCCTCCCCTTTCCAAACCAACAACTGGACCGGCGGCACCGGAGAGTAACCCCTTGGCGGCGGCCAAAGTCCCCAGCCCAGATCCACCCATATCAGCGTGATGCGCGCTCGGAAACGCCAGCCCCCAAGCCCTTCAAAGTTCCGCGTTAAATGTTCAGAGTTCAGCCCGCTCAAAGCCTCTCCCGATCGGTAATTCCCCGCCTTTGCTTTCCTCTCTCCCTACGATAGAGTCCCCCCATGGCTAACACCATCCGAGTAGGCGCAGGCTGCCTGAATCAAATTCCCATGGACTGGTCCGGGAACCGCCGCCGCATTCTGGAGACGATCCAACAGGCCCGCGACGCCGAAGTCTCCATCCTTTGCCTCCCTGAACTCGCCATCACAGGCTATGGGTGCGAGGACCAATTTCTCTCCCACGAAGTCGCCGAGCGCGCCTGGGACAGCCTCCTTCAAATCGTTCCCGAAACCGAAGGCCTCGTCGTCGCCGTTGGCCTTCCCGTCTGGGTCAAAAATGCCGTCTATAATGCCGTCGCCCTCATCGCCGGCGGACAAATCGCCGGACTTGTCGCTAAGAAAAATCTCGCCGGCGACGGACTCCACTACGAACCCCGCTGGTTCCACGCCTGGCCTGAAGGCGTCATTGTCGAAGACGAATTCGGCGGCCAATTTCTCCCCATCGGAGATCCCATTTTTAAAATCGGCGGTATTCGTATCGGCCTCGAAGTTTGCGAAGACGCCTGGGTCGCCGACCGCCCCGGCCGCCTCTTCGCCGGCAGCGGAGTCGACGTCATCTTGAACCCAAGCGCCAGCCACTTCGCCTTTGGAAAACAAGAAGTCCGCGAGCAATTCGTCATCGAAGGCTCACGCGCCTTCGGCGCCGCCTACGTCTACGCCAACCTCCTCGGCAACGAAGCCGGCCGCGCCATCTATGACGGCGGCGGACTCATCGCTTCCGCAGGAAAAGTCGTCGCCGAAGGCCCACGTCTTTCTTTCGAGGAAATCACTCTTGCGGTCAGTGCCGTCGACATCGAGCGCAACCGCCTTCACCAAGCCCGTTCTGTCAGTCGCCAAATCGACGTCCAGGGGCTCTCCGAAATCGAATACGATTTCATCTGGCCTGAAGTCACCAAGTGGGGCGGCCACCAACCCGTCCCGCCCATGTCAAAAGACGAAGAGTTCACTCGCGCGATGGCCTTGGCTTACTTCGACTACCTCCGTAAGAGCTGGTCCGGCGGCTTCGTCGTTTCTCTCAGTGGCGGTGCCGACTCCGCCGCCGTTTCCTGCCTCGCCCGCGTCATGCTTGACCTCGCCCTCGCTGAGCTTGGCGAAGTAAGGCTCCGGGCCCGTCTCCCGCACCTCGATCTCCCCGAGGAAACCAAAGATTGGATGAGTACCCTCCTCTTCTGCGCCTATCAGGGAACCAAGAATAGCGGTGACGTCACCCGCAATGCCGCCCGCGCCGTGGCAGAGGCCATCGGTTGCGACTACGCCGAATGGGAAGTCGATCAATTTGTCGAAGGATACGAAAACACCATCGAATCCGTCATTGGCCGCTCCCTCAGCTGGGAACAAGACGACATTACCCGCCAGAATATCCAGGCCCGCGTCCGTGCACCGGGCATTTGGATGATGGCCAACATTCGAAACTCTCTTCTCCTCGCCACCAGCAACCGCTCGGAAGCCGCCGTCGGCTATGCCACCATGGACGGCGACACCTCCGGCGGCCTCAGCCCGATCGCCGGCATCGACAAACACTACCTCCGCGAGTGGCTCCGCTGGATGGAGACCACAGGACTTCCCGAGTCCGGCCCTATCTCCGCACTCTCCCACATCAACGTGCAAAACCCCACCGCCGAACTTCGACCGCAATCGAATAAACAAACCGACGAAGAGGACCTGATGCCTTATCCCGTTCTCGACACCATGGAGCGGGCCGCCATTCGTGATAAAAAAGGCCCCAAAGACGTCCTAAAAGTCGTCCAGCTTGCCTACCCGGAATTTTCCAACGAAAAGCTCAAGGAATGGACCATCAAGTTCTTCAAACTCTGGTGCCGCAACCAATGGAAACGCGAACGCTACGCCGTCTCGTTCCATGTCGATGACCAAAATCTCGACCCCAAAACCTGGTGTCGTTTTCCCATCCTCTCAGCTGGTTTCAACGAGGAACTCGCCGAACTTTAGCTCAAAGCTATCGAGCCTTGAATGGCAACCCAACGTGGCTCCAGCCCAAAGAGCAAGGACTCTGCCTCGACGCCTTCGTTCCTCAATTCAAATACCAAAAGAGTGAAGGGGACCCGGGCGCCTTTTGCGATAGAGAACGGTTACGAACAGTAACAACTCCCAAACCACAGACCGCGATAAAAAGCTGTAACTCTCAGGGTGATATCAGCGTATCACCCCACGATGAAATTTCTCTTCTTCCTTCTCGCTCTTCCAATTCTGGCCAAGGAGCTCCCAACCGCCAAGCCGGAGGATGTCGGCATGTCCTCTGAAGCGCTGGCTAAGATTGACCCAGCCGTTGAAAAGCTCATCCAGCAAAAGAAACTCGCCGGCGGATCAGTCCTCGTTCTTCGCCAAGGAAAAATCGTCTACCAAAAGCAATTCGGATTCGCCAGTCGCGCCGCTAAAAAGCCTCTGGTTGAAGGCACCATCTTTAGAATTTATTCCATGACCAAAGGGATCACCTCTGCGGCCGCTCTCATGCTCCACGACGAAGAGAAGCTCAAACTTGACGATCCAATTTCCAAACATCTTCCAGAATTCGAAAGCCTCACTGTTTGGAAGGGCGGTGCCGATCCCATCAAAGCTTCACCCGCTCCCACGGTCCGTGACCTCCTTCGTCATACCGCTGGATTTTCCTACGGCTGGGGAGGAACACCCGTAGATCGACTTTATCAGAAATTCAAACCACTCGACCGTAACAAAACACTCTCCGAAATGACCCGGGCCGTCGCCGACGTGCCGCTCCTCTACCAACCCGGAAAGAAGTGGGTCTACGGTATCAACACCGATGTCCTCGCCCGCGTGGTGGAAGCCGCCTCCGGTAAGAAATTCTCCACCTTCCTCAAAGAACGCTTCTTCACTCCACTCGGCATGACAGACACCGGATTCCATGTTCCTGCCGACAAAGCCGATCGACTCGCCGATGTCTATGCCGGTAAGGCCGGAGTCCTCGTCACAGCCGAACCCGCAAAAGGATCGCCCTTCCTCAAATCCCCTGCCCACCAATCAGGCGGAGGTGGACTCGTCTCCACCATCACCGACTACGGACGATTTCTCCAAATGATCGCCAACGGAGGAAACTTCCAGGGAAAGACTTACCTCAAAAAGGACACCGTTAAATTGATGACCACCAACCAACTTCCCAAAGAAATTCCGGCAATCACTCTCGGACAACAAAGACACGGCACCGGATTCGGTTTGGGCTTCTCGGTCCGCACTGCAATCGACAATCGCTGGGACAAGGACGCCCGCCTCGGGGAGTTTGGCTGGGGAGGCATGGCTTCAACTCATTACTGGGTCTCGCCCAAAGACGAACTGGTCGTCGTCACCATGGAGCAAACCCTTCCCTACAATTCAAACATGGAGAAGACTCTTAAGCCGATCATCTACGAGGCGATCATCAACTAGGTTCCCATGAAGACCTTCCTCTTTCTCGTCCTGCTTTTTCAGGCTCAGGCCTTCAACACCGTCTTTCCCGAAAAATCCTACGCCGATCCTCCCACCGGCGATTTCGTCACCAATGGCATCATCACACCCCTCGACCAGGAGATGCGGAATTTCTATATCCGCAATGCCGACGGAGCGATCGAAGTCCAACTCACTCCCAATGCCAAGGTCGGCCTGCAATCACGAGTTAAACGGAGTGGCTTCGAGGCCCGCAAAGTCGAATTTCAATTAGGATCCAAAAAGTTTTCCTATGAACTCCCGAAGGATCTTTATGTCAAACGCACCTTCAAGGATGCCGAAGCAGTTCAGAAATATCTCAAAAGCTCCTACAAACAAATTTTTGATGGCAAACTCTACCTCGAGCCCATCCCCGATCATCTTCCAACTGAAAAAGAACCATGGATTTCCGGGAAATTCCTCAAAGAAAATGGTCGCTTCATGGATGTCCAAATTGGTGACAAGATCGTGCAGATCGGCACGCAGGGACACGACGGGCAACACCGTATCATGGGACTTCTTTCTCAAAAAGACATCAAGCCCTTCGTCCAACAAGCTTTCGTACATGGACACCTGAGAGGCTCTGTCTTCCATGCCCACGAAGTCTGCCTCCGTATGCTCGAAAACCCCAACGAACAAGACGACCCAAAACTCGGCCGCTATCTTTTCATTGGCGATTCCATCTCAGGCAACTACGACGCCGCCCTTCGCACAGCCCTCGAAGGCAAGCTCAACATCTACCACCCGCCCACCAATTGCGGACCAGTTTCCAAGGGGCTCGCCAATATCGTGCAATGGCTCGGACCCTACGATCAGCCGAAACATCGATGGGACATCATCTCATTCAACTTCGGCCATTGGGATTCCGGGAACACTAAGGAGAAATACCAGACCGATCTCGAAGCGGTGATCGCGCAACTGAAGAAAACCAAAGCCAAACTGATATTCGTCACCACAACTCCGATTCCAGGTGCTTACCCTACTCCTGCCAATCCCCCAGAAACCAACAAGGCCACCGGTCGCGTGCAAAAAACGATGGCGCGGTTCATCAACCCCTGGGCTCTCGAAGTCATGGCCCGTCATCCGGAAATCAGAATCTGTGACCAGCACGCCCTCATCTCAAACGAAGCCTTCTACGCCACCTGGATGGCCAAAGCCGGCTTCCATAAAAAAGGCGAAAATAATCCTCACGGCGACCTCCACATTCCCGGCCTCCTTTCCCAACCCGTCGGACGCCAACTGGCCCGCCTTGTCCTCGACACTCTGGGCCGCGAAAAGGAATCCCTCAGCCTGCACTCCGTGAGCGAGAACGATCTCAAATTCAATCCCGCCGCCCTCTCAGGCCGTGACCCCGTGGATTTTCTCGATCTCCTCACCAAGGACGCCCGCCTGAGAAAGTACAACAGGCACTGAAATCCCTACCGCGCCGCTTTTCCCCCACCCTTACAGATCACAAGGTCTCTGGATGGCTTCAGCTTAGTCAATTGAAACCCCTATCCGAATATACCTTTGATCATCCGCCTTTGAGAGCGTCAAGGTCACTCTCTCGAGACTCCCCTGCGGTGAGACATCGATTTCTTCAGGCGAGGGATCGAATTCATCCCACTCCACAAGATCATCACTGGTTTCAAAAACCACCTCACCAACCTGCGCCTCTGGATCTCGCACGAAGATGAACTCAAACTTACTGGCGTCTGCCGCCGGTGCGGACTCAATCACGATGGCGTCATCTTGAATCAATGGCGACAGCCCAAAATAGTACTCCTGCACATTGGCAATTCCATCGCCATCAGCATCCTGCTCCGGACCGCTCTGACCACCCGGAAGCTCTTCCGAGAAAGCCCAACTCTGATAAGGCGTCTGCAAATTTAGCTCGATCCGGTTCACCACCCACCGATCTGAAGCTCCTCCGGTGTCGTCAAAAGTAAGATCCAAAGAACCATCCTCGACCTCTACCAGAAATGTCGTTTCCAAAAATTCGTTGGTGGCCGTATCAAGATTGCTCGCTATGAGATTTCCCTCTGCGGCAATCGTCATATTCTCCCGTGGATCATTTCTATCACCCTGCCTGACACTCACCTCCCATACTCCGTTGGCAATCCGGTGACTCCAGGTCCGCGCACTGCTCGACCAGAGGTAATCCCGGTTAGACAAATCGGATCCACCCCGGTCCCTTGAGGTCACCGACCCACTCCACAACACATCGCCGTCCGTCTGCCGGGACACCCGAAAGGCTCCGGAAGCAACCGGACTTTGTGTCCCCCCGAAGTCGTATACATAACGTTCGGTCGAGAGATCCACCACCATTTTGATTTCCTCTCCCGATGGATCCGAGTTGCCACCCGCTCCCTGGGCTGTCACGCGATAGAATAAATTGATTCCCGGGACCGGATCGATATCTACGTAGCTTTCCGAGTCCGGCCCCACGGTATCATAAATCTCCCAAGTTCCATTCCGCTCAAGTTTTCGCTCGATCTCAAATCCGTCCTCCGAATTACTGTTGTCATTCCAGCTCAGAGAAACTTCACCCGAAATCGACAGGTCAGCAATCAAACCACTCGGCGCCGCAGGGGGAGGACCCGGAGACGGAGCAAGATCGACTTCAAGTGTGTACAATTGCGCGTTATTAGCGCTCCCTCCCGTCACTCGCAAATAATAGTCGCCTGTCGACGGCACCGAAAAAGAAACGATCTCCTCTCCCTCTCCAATCGGCTCCGAGGTCGCCTGGCTCAGGACCGTGCCGCCATTCGATGAAAGGATGGCAATATCGAGATCATGAATACTCGTAAAATCATACAAGGAACCTGACGAACATGAACCGTCGGTATTTTGCGGCCCTTCCACAAAGCCACCCGGAGTCGCAACCGGAATAACACGATAGGTGATCAATGATTCCGATGGAACATCCTCCAGGAGATAGAAATCCTGATCGCTGTTATCATCGATACTGAGATAGGCACGCGTAAACGAGTCTCCCACCGAGAGGGCGAGGGGCGCAGCGTTTCCGGGAGAGTCATTGTTCCTGACACTGGAATCGTGCTTCTCAAAATAATCCCCGTAAAGGCGGTTCAGGGAAAAAATATCATCCAACTGCAATCCGCGGAACTGACGCGAGATGAAAGGCTCCATTAACTTGGTCTGATTGATCGGGCAAACATGGCTCAACGCAAGACCGTGTCCGTGTTCGTGTTCCACCACATTGCGCAGGTTGAGAGAATTACTCGAGGTGTTGCCATAAAATACCGGATTTGCGGTATCGATAACCATGTCACCTGCACTCGGAGAAAAGTTATACGCTAGGGTATTAGAACCGGATTCCCCGTCGATAAAATGTCCCCCAATCCGAATATCGCCGCGGGTTCCAATCGATCCTGAAGGAAGCGAGAATTGCGCTAATCCTGCTCCGTCATCATTCGATTCGTATACATAAGATACCCCCGTCAACTCAGAAATATTATCAAATGCCGCTTGAAATACCGCATACCAAGGGCGCGTGGTAAGGTCACTGCCGCCCCCACTCACCCCGTATCGAGCATCCAAAAACTCGATAAGATCACTGTCCGATGTAGGTTCACCATTAAAACCAAAAATACTTGTTCCATCGGGGATGAAACTCCAACGAAGGGTCGTCGGCTTTCCTTGTTCCCTCCCTTCAAAGAATGAATTGTAGGTCGCAGTCCGTCCCCACCGATCGTTCTCGTCGAATTGAGTTGCTGGCTGGGGTTCTCCGGGGACATCTCCCATCTGGTCCTCCACGGCATGAAATGCCTCAAGCGCTTCAGGGGCAACTCCGGGAGCCCAACACATCGAAAAAGGAGGAAGTGGGGAATTCTCCCGCAGGTGCGCAAACTTCGCTAATCTCATCTGCATCTCCGGTGACATCCCGGCAAATTTACTCAGGGGAAGACGCGACCCAATCTTCATTAGATTGCCACGGTATTCCATCAATTCGGAGCGGTCTTCCAAAAATCTCTCCCATCGTAATTCCCGAAATACCGGATCTGAGAAGCCTAAACTCTGGTCGGCGGAACGAACCCCATCTGACTCAGAACCAGAACGCGAACCCTCCTCAGAGAGGATGGCATACACCCCAAATACCAGGGCAAGCGGAACCAAAAGACGAAGCGATTTTAGACGCATAATTATTAAAACAGTAAAGTTAGGCGCGCATTTTGAATTCGCAATGTGTTTACATCCAAAAACCAATCGAGTTGGCAAATCCTATGGATCCAAAGGCTTTCGAGCTAGCATCGAACCACCATTGTTCCAAATACGATCGAAAGGCCATGCCGTTGGCATGTCGAAACCCATAACTCAACAAAGCATCCCGTAATGATGCCCCGCTATCCCATGATCCCATCCATATCTCTTGAGAAGTCACCTATAGCAGCTCAAAAAACTGCGGCAGTACTCGCAGGAAGAGGGAATTCTTCCCGCCTCGTGACAGCTGACTCGCTACCAAATCAGCAGGCGCATCGGCATCAGCCGGACTACTGAAGTAGAGACAATGCCCATCCGTGCAAAGCGACTGACAAAGGTGCGGATTTCCCTTCTCTCGGGTTATTTTGATCTCACAATCCTGCGAAAAAAAACTGAGTTCGCTCAAAGGAGCTCCATCCTCATTCCACTCGATATCTGCTTCGATCAGATTGCCCTCTGCTGATGACAGTTCAAAGGAATCTCCGTTTTTCAAAAGCAATTTCCAACCTGACAACTCCACAACCCAAGCAAGGAGAAGAAGAGCCGCAGTCCGCTGCTCTTTCTGAGCTAAGATCTTCACTTTATTGATCGCCGAAAAAGAATTCTTCGCTGCCGGGTCATCAAAGAGCCCCGCAGTGGCAAGCCGGAAAAAATAGCTCCGTGTCCACGATAAGTCCTGAGTTATCATAGACTGCCCCGTTTCCTTCCGGGCGGTCACAATACGCTCAAATCCCGCAGTAGGATCCGCCCAGGTCGAGCTATCGAAAATTAAACGATCTACCAATCGGTAGAGCCCTTCTTCAAAAAGATCCGAGAGTTCATTCTGCCACCAGAAAACCAATGGCAGGTCGCTATTCAAATGCGCAAACACGGTATTCCTCAGGCGCCCGAGGGATTTGCCTTTCAGTAAAAAGGAAACCTGCTCCGAACAAATCGACTTCTTTCCGTGCGCCAAATGACAATGCGCCGTGACGTAGGCCTCGATTGATGGCTCGGGCGCCTTGCGATCCATCGCAATCAGGAGTGCGCGACAGGCATTTTCCTGAGTCAGCGATAAAATCGTTTCCGAATTGGCCGTCAGTTGCGAAGGATCTTCGGTGTAGATAAGGAAATTCATCAGCGAGGCATTCGTGCTCGCGTCATCCGCCTCCCAAAGTTTCTTCAACTCGCCATCAATGGCCGCCACCTCTACAGCACGGCCCAATCCGGCACTGGATAAATCCACACTCATCGCTAGAGCCTCCTCCATTTACGACCTTCACCACTCAACATTTCGTCGGCTTCGGTCGGTCCCCACCCTCCGGCAGGGAACTCGGCCATCGGCGGTGGATTCTCACTCTCATGCCAGGCCCTCTCGATATTATCGACGAACCTCCACGCTTCTTCCACTTCATCGCGACGCGCAAACAAGGTGGCATCTCCCGCCATGCAATCGAGCAAAAGGCGCTCATAGGCTTCCGGACTACTCTTTCCGAAACTCGAAGCGTAATGAAAGTCCATCTTCACCGGCTCCATGCGCAAGCTGGTGCCCGGAAGCTTCGAATTCATCCGCAGGGAAATCCCTTCATCCGGCTGAATACGAATCACGAGAACATTTCCGTCCGGCACTCCGCCGGGAGCAGCATTGAAAAGAACACTCGGGGTTTCCTTGAAGTGCACCGAAATCTCGGTCGCTTTCTTGGGCAGACGTTTTCCAACTCGGACGTAAAACGGCACGCCACTCCAGCGCCAAGTATCGATCATACAACGCAGCGCCACATAGGCTTCCGTTTCCGACTCGGGATTCACGCGATCTTCCTCACGATACCCCGGAACTTCATTTCCGTTGATGTCTCCTGAGAGGTATTGCGCGCGCACGACATTCTCCTTTACTAGCTCAGGGGTATCCCACTGGCGCAGCGAGCGAATCACCTTCACCTTTTCATCCCGCACTCCATCGGCACTGAGATCAGTCGGCGGCTCCATCGCCACCAGACTGAGAAGTTGCAACAAGTGGTTCTGCACCATATCGCGCAGCGCTCCGGCTCCATCGTAGTAGGCTCCGCGCCCACCTTCCATCCCCAAATGCTCGGCACAGGTAATCTGGATATGATCGATATATTGCTTGTTCCAAAGTGGCTCGAAAATGGCGTTAGCAAAGCGCAGCACCATGATGTTCTGCGCAGTCTCTTTTCCGAGATAGTGGTCAATCCGATAAGTGTCCTTTTCCTCGAAGGTGCCATTGACGACCTGATTCAAATGCTGTGCTGTGGCTAAGGTTGTGCCGAAGGGCTTCTCAACAATCACCCGCGACCAACATCCTTCCCTCTCTTCGCTCAAGCCGGCTTTTTTAAGATGAAGCAAAATATCGTCGAAATACTCAGGCGCACTCGCGATATAGAATAGGCGATTACCTTTCGCTCCCCGCTCTTCATCGACGGCATCGAGTTTGGCGGCCAGCGAAGCGTAACCATCCTCATCCTGAAACTCACTTTGGTGATAGCTGATATTCGGAGCCAGCGAATCCCAGATCTTATCGTCGTGCCCCGTCCGGGAAACCTTGCGGTTTATCTTCTCCAATCCCTCCCGGAAAAATTCATCGGTCCAATCCCGCCGGGCAAAACCGATAATCTGAACACCGGGGGGCAACTCACCATCAACTGCTAAATTATACAATGCCGGAACCAGCTTGCGATGGGTCAAATCACCGGTGGCTCCGAAGATCACCACGGTGCAAGCTTCGGGGCGATTGCGGGAAACCAAGTCTTCTCGGAAAGGATTGCTCACGCTGTGTTCTGCCACCCCGAGGCCCAATCCGCAATACCTGAGCGATGAATTCCCTTAATTGGGGAGGGTGAAATCAGTCTCAATTCCCAATCTTCCTTGACCAATTCGCCCTCCGCGATGCATCTTCCCGCCATGCTCACTCGCAAGCACATCGAACTTGGTGCCGTGCTCTACATTGTTCTGCATGTCATCGTCTTCGCAATCTACTTCTTCGAAGTAATCCAGATGATGGGCTTTTTCGGAGGAAAGTGAGATCCAGCCATGTTCAACTCAAGGAACTAGCGGCAAGGAATCGAAAAACCTGAAGGAGGTGCGAGGGCGGCTATTGACCATTATCCGGTATCTCTGATTCACAAAAAAGAAGGCAAGGCCCGGTATCTTGCCAGTCACAATCGTGTCGCTATAGTCCACCACCCCTCGAGCTTTCCCTCCGAATATGGCCAGGGAGCTCCAACCTCTTCACGTCCAATTCGGCCCCAACTTTATTAGCCACTAACGCTCAACATTAATAAACACCGCCTGGACATCTTCGTCGTCCTCCAGCTTGTCCACCAGAGCATCGATCTCGACCAGCTGCTCCTCCGTAAACGGCTGAGGGTTATTGGAAATCCGCTCCAGAGCCGCCTTGATCACCTCAACCTTGTAGCGCTCCATCGTCTCGGTCAATTTTCCAAAGGAGGAATACTCGCCATAAACAAGACCCATGTCGCCTTCGACTTCCATCTCTTCGAGACCGGCGTCCATGAGCTCCAGTTCCAGCTCCTCAAGATTTACCCCTTCCGGATTGAATTCGATCACGCTCTTACGATCGAACATGAACTCCAGTGATCCGGAATTCACCATCTCTCCTCCGTTCTTATTGAAAATCGTGCGCACATTCGTCACCGATCGATTGGTGTTTTCGGTCGCACATTCCACGTAAAAAAGACTGCCGTGCGGCCCCTTACCCTCGTAATTGACCTGGCTGATGTCAGCGAGATCCTTTCCGGCGGCCCGCTTGATTGCCTTATCAATGTTGTCCTTCGGCATGTTCTCTGCCTTGGCATTAAGAATCGCCGTACGCAGCGAGGCATTAGAATCAGGATCTGGCCCACCTTCCTTGGCGGCCATCGTGATGCTCTTGGCTAATTTTGGGAAAATGCGCGACATCTTTCCCCAACGCTTCTCCTTGGCTCCTCTCCGGATTTCAAATGCTCTTCCCATAATCGTGTAACTTGTATGAAACAAAGCTAGCGGGCCGAAACGATTTTCAAACCTCAAAGTTTTCGGACGGTTTCCTCCCTCCCACGCATTCTCCGGCAGCATGGCCAATTCAAAATTGGCACACCATAGCGTCGCGGTAGCAATTCCCATCCTCATCTCGGAAATAACCTCAAACAGATCACCCCATGATCGGCACCCATTTCATCTTCAGCCAAAATCTTGAAAGCAAATAGGCGACGTCACCTTATTCCTTTGAGCCCTTATGAAATTCTTACTCCTGCTCTCAGCGCTCCTCTGCTCATCACTTACCGCCAACGAATGGAGGCTCGTCTGGTCCGATGAATTCGATGGCAAAGGGCATCCCGACCCTAAAAAGTGGGGCTACGAAAGTGGCTTTGTTCGTAACAAGGAAAAGCAATACTACACCACCAAGAGACTCCAAAACGCCCGACTCGAAAACGGGCATCTCGTCATTGAAGGGCATAAGGAATCACCATCCCTCGATTCCCTCAGAAACGAGCCAACTAAAAAACTCCCAAGGATCAACTACACCTCGGCCAGTCTCCAGACCAAAGGACTCGCCAGTTGGAAGTTCGGCAAAGTCGAGGTCCGTGCCAAAGTCCCCCTAGGACTCGGCGTCTGGCCCGCCATCTGGACTCTAGGAGATAACATAAGCAACATCGGCTGGCCCCGCTGCGGCGAAATCGACATTCTCGAATTCGTTGGAAAGGACCCCCAACACATACACGCCAACGCTCATTTTCATCGCGACGGGAAACATTCCTCAGACCACAAAAAACGGAAAGGAAACGAACCATGGAAGGGTTTCCACACCTACTCCATCGAATGGGACGCCGAATGGATTCACTTCGCCTTCGACGACACCCGCTACCACAGCTTCCGGGTCAACAAAGCTGACACGGAAAAAGGAAACCCCTTCCACAAAAAACACTACCTCATCCTCAATCTCGCCCTGGGAGGCGCCTGGGGAGGAAAAATCGACGACTCCATCTTCCCCTGCCAATACCTCATCGACTACGTGCGGGTTTATCAAAAATCAGCGAAAGAGTAGGCGAAGACTACTCTTCCACTACCAAGACCCCGCGCGTGATTTGCCAATGCCCCGGGAAGGTGCAGAGGTAGGGATACTCCCCCGGTTTCTTGGGCGCATCGAAATAAACAATGTAGCGTCCTCCGCTCTGCAGGATGGGCGAAAAAGCCAGAACTCCTTCATCCTCGATCACATAGTGTTTGGCCAATCCATCAGGACTTGAGGCCAGCTTCATCGACCCTTCCCCGACCCGCTGTAGCGCCTCAGGTGTCACGAGCACAAAATTATGAGGCATACTCGGATCAACATTGCTTACCGTCAACGCCACCCGGGCACCCGCTTTCGCTTTCAAAATCTTCGGGGAAAATTGCAGACCCGATACCGCCTTGATCTCCAATCGCTGAATGGCAGCCAACTTAGCCTCATCCCCCACGATCTTACTCAAGCCTTCCTGTTTGGTGAGGCGAGGATCGACCGGACTATTCCCTGGAATTGGAAAATCATTCCACTCGTTCTTCTTAATCTTGGTGTAGCCTTCGAAATCGGTAAACGGTTCGCCTTGTTGGAAAATCGAGTAGTAAAGATCCGGAGCAAAGGCTTGTCCCTTTGCCGTCTTCAATTCGAGATAGAGGTGAAACTGCATCACCGGATGTAACTGCGGGATTTCAATAAACACACTCTTGCCGTCCTTGAGTAATTGAAGGCTACGAATCTCTACCCGGTCATGCCCTTGCGACCCCGGGTGCTTCACCGAATATTCCGCCGATCCATAAGCACCGCTATAGAGATAGTTCCACTGCTCGGCGAAGGCCCGCTTTACCGTCACAGACTTTGGATCAATCGCCTCATCAAAGTGGAGAATCAAACCATTTCCCCGAGTCTCAACCGAACGTGGCAGGATGAGCGGCTCTCCTTTCTCCGTGTAGCGCAGGCGCTCCAACGAGCCGTTCTCTCTCGCATAACTTTGCCAACCATCAGAGCCCGCAAAGTAAACTGCACCATCGTATTTATTGAACCGCGAACGATGCGCGCCTGAGAGAAAATCACCCGCCAAAGGCATCACCCCTCCCTGAACGCCATCGCCAACCTCTTCACGCAAAACAAGGTAGTGCTCACAATATCCGAACGAACTCCCCACCATCCGCCCTGAGAGCGGGCCGAGGCGATCATCCTTTGGGAGAAAAACAACATCGCCCGCAGAGTTTTCGATTCCCCGCGGGATAAAGCACATCGGCATCTCATAACCGTGTTTCCCGTAACCCTTCTTCGGCCCAAAGAACCCGTGGTAACTCCCCTCGCCCACTTCAAAAATCCCCGAAGCCGGTTGCCAGCTTCCTTCCTGCGGCATCGCAAAAACAATCCCGCCGTCCGGCGACACTCCGGTGCCATTCGTTCCCCGCAATCCCGTGGCGATCACTTCCGGCTTTTTGCCCGGGGTCCAACGCGTCATCCCAAACTGCTCGGAGCGCGTGAACCAATAAAATCGCCCCGCACTGTCACGATGCAAAGTCAACGCAAAGCTGTTCCCTTTCGCGGTTGGAAATTCATTGGTGAGACATTCGTAAAAGTCAGCCTCACGATCTCCGTTCAAATCCACCAGTCGCGTCAGTTGATCCCGACCGATCACGTGCACATCTCCGTCGTGAACAACCAGGCCAAGCGGTTGGTGCAGTCCCGAGGCAATCCGCTGCCAGGTCAACTCATTCAAATCCTCATCCACCCCATCAACCAACCAAACGTCACCCATCAAAGTGCATACGGCCAAGGTGCCTTCATCGACAATGCCAACCCCGCCAATCCGCATCGGAGTCTTGAAGGGATTCGCGTCACGATAGGGAATGGTCAGCGTATCGATGACAAAAGGCCCTGTTTCTTTTCCAAGTATCCCCTTTGTCGTCACCGTTTCATCCGCCCAACGCGCAGGCCCTGCTGCTTCCAAACTCACTTTTTTTAAATCATCAAGCCGGGGAAGCGGGCAATTCAATTTCACTCCCGCAGGCAGGTCGCCAGCGATATTCAGAACGTGCACGGGATTGCCATCCAGAACCATCGGCGTATCCCAAACTTTGGCCTCTCCGATCTGATACCCGAAAACCACCCGATCTTTCACCCGGTGAAACCCAAGATACTTCGTTTTAATTCCCTCGGGAATCTCCCATCGCGACTTTGAGAGATCACCAATCGGCTCTCCCTTGGCCTTCACCCCTGAGGTGATCCCGTATCGTCGCGACTCCCAGAGGACGAAATCTCCCTTCCAAGCCGCCGCGTAGGTCAATCGCTCCGGATCAAATAACATCGTGTATTCCCCCACCCGAACATTCACCGCTTTATGTGTCACTCCGCCCTCATGACTGGTCACCTGCATCAGCAAACCGCCAAAATCCATTTCATTGAGCCGCCCGTCAAAATTACCCGACTCGGGATTCTGCCCCCAGTGCCCCCAAACCCCACCATCCAATCCGGGAAACTGCGGCAGGATTTTCGGCGGTTCTCCCTCGTGAGCCAACCACCGAAGCGCTTCGTTCCGATAAAAATCCCGTATCCGGTTCGCCGGAAAGGGCTCCACAGGGTCCTGTCCCCGGAGGTTCAATACCATTCCCACCAAGAGCAAAAAAAGAAAAGCTCGCATCACTCGAAGGTGACAAAATCCCCCGCCGCAAAGCAAGGCCAAGCCCCACAAAGTGACCGAAAGCGTTTACTTCTGCTCCCGCTTCACCACCTTCATCGCGCCCTTCCAGTCGCGCTGGAACGAGACACGCTCCCGAAGCGTGTCTTTTTTCTTCCCCCCGCCATGCTCGATCAGAATGACCGCCCGCTGCGATTTAATCATCGTCTCCTTGATCCGAATAACCGGCGCGCTTTTATGACGAACAAAGCAATGCAGCGCGACATCCCAATGGTCCGCATTCCAAAGATACGCCGCCGGCGAAAAATCATCCATCTCCGCCATCGCCACGAGCAGCTCCCGAATCGCCGCCTCACCATGATCACGGATCAAGCGTTTCGCCGCCCGCTTGTTCATCACTCCCTCGACGTAAGACGCAATCGGATTCCTCCGCGATTCCTCCGCCTCCTCCAAAAGCGCCCTCTGGTGATGCGCCATTAGTTCATGCAGCTCCTCTCGCTCGATCTCTCCATCCTGCCACTGACGAATCAAGACATTGGGCGTTGGAAAGGGCGCTAACTTCATTGGGGAGAACTTTACAGAGACACTGCCACTTGTCCAACCACCGAGTCGGTGCTACCCCTCACCCATGCAGGTTCAGAAAGTCAAATACGCGCTCTGGGCCGCGGACCACCTCCGCGCCATCAAATTTTACGAGGACACCTTCGGAGCCGATCTCTCCTTCGAAATGGAAGTCTGGAGCGAACTCACTCTTTGCGGATCCACCATCGGGATCCACGGCGGAGGCGAAGGCAAACGCACCTGGACCGGCCTGAGCTTCCAGTGCGACGACCTTCCCGCCGCCATCGAACTCGTTCAGAAAAACGGCGGTGGACTCGTCCGCGATCCCGAAGAAGAAGACGGCATGATCCACCTCGCTTTTTGCTTTGATACCGAGGGAAACGAAATCATGGTCACGCAGAAACGCGCCTAAATACATGTTCCCACTCGGTCTCCTTCGCCTCCTCTCCATCCTCGATGGACTCTCCTTCGTCATTCTCCTCTACTTTTCCATCTACGAAAAACGCATCCTCGGCAACGAGGACGCCATTCGCACTCCCGGGATGATTCACGGCGTTATCTTTTGTGCTTTCGTCATTTTACTCTTCTTCAGCTGGGACAAATACAAGTGGTCTCTCAAGCGGGCCGGCACCGTCTTCGTCTGCGCTCTCATTCCTTTTGCGCCCTTTTTCCTAGAGCCCTCGCTGAAACGTGAGCAGAATTCGCTCTCATGAAATCAATTCTTATCTTCCTTGCCCTCCTCTTCCCAATCTTCGCCATGGCCGATCATCACAAAAAAGAAGCCGGAGCCTACCGTCATGTCGTCATCATCAAGTTTAAGGAGGACGCCACCGACAAGCAGAAGGCCCACATCTCCAAAGAGTTCGCTGCGCTGGAAAAGAAAATCCCCACCATCACCGGCATCGAATGGGGAACCAACGTGAGCCCCGAAAACCACGCTCAGGGCTACACCCATTGCTTCATCGTCAGTTTCAGGGACCGCGCCGGCCTTGATGTCTACCTCCCTCACAAAGCCCACGACGCCTTCGTCAAACAACTCGTCCCCGTCATGGACAAAGTCCTCGTCGTCGACTTCATCGCGAAGTAACTCTCTGCAAATTCTTACCTCAAAAAGGCGCGGCTCACCCCGCGCTTTTTTTGCGTCCACTCAATCTCAAACCAACCTAGATCACCTCGGACTTCAGGAAAATGGTTGAAACTGTCATTTCGCTTTCAAGTCCGCAGCGGGATCGGCTTGGTCCGCATTGTCTTGCACGCTTTCAGACTTTTCAGACAGGTCGGGCAACCAGGTAAACCGACCCCAATTTCTTCGGCCAGGAACAATCGGCAATTCCTCTTCCCCCAATTTGGTCTCGATCATGATCTTGGGGCCACCCCTTTTGGGATCCGGGAATGCCCGGGTCACAAATCCATCGGGAGACCAGGTGGGATCGTCGCCGCGCCCGATTTTTTTTCGGTTTTTCCCATCGCCGCCCACCACCCAGACGTGAAAGGTCTCTGAGATCAGCCGATCTCGTTGCGGGTTTGGAACGCCCGTGAACTTGCTCATGTGAACCATCTCGACGCCCTCCCAATGCGCAATCCACTTGCCATCAGGAGACCAAGCCGGGACTTTTTGCTCGATGGGGGCCTTGATTACTTTGTGGTAATCCACCTTTGGAGGGGAGACCAGTCTGGCCTTGCTTCCATCCAGCGCACTGACCCAGATGCGCATCTCGCCGCTCCGGTCAGAGACGAAGGCAATCATATCTCCTTTGGGCGAAACAACCGGCATCGCGTTGCTGAACTTCAGTTGCTCGGGATCGGAAAACAGCCGTCTCGATTCGCCCGTCTCGGTGTTCATGAGATGAATCTGACTCTCCCGCGAAGGATCTTTCCCTGGCCGGGCCTTCATCCAGACGATGTGCCGAGAGTCGGGCAACCAAGAGGGTAACAGGTTCATTCCTTCATCGATGAGAGAGCGGGCGTTCTTGCCATCAAGACCGGAAATCCAGAGCGACAAGCTATTGTCGACATGCTGGACATAGATCAGCTTTGTCCCATCCGGGGAGCATGCGGGCATCCGGCAGCCGCGCTTGGAACGGGAAAGCTGTCGGCGGTCTGAACCATCTTCCTTCATGCGGTATAGCTGGAGGATGCCCTTCTCATCGGTATGGCTCACAACAAGCTCACGCAATTCAGTTCCTGTTGGAGAGGCCGGACCCTCCTCGGAAAGCGCGATCGAGGTGGCTAAAAAGCCGATCAGGAGGGTTTCTAAAATCTGCATTGTCTAATCCGGAGGAGATGGCGGAGCTAGTGGTTTTTTGAGTAACGTTTGAGTCCAGTCACGCCCTGCCGAGAGCGCGCTCCGAAATCTGGTTAAGGGTTTGAGCGTTCATTGGATTTTTCTACTCGCAGCGGGCAGTGCGTTAATCTGCGACGACTTGTTCTGCCTACTTAAATCCAAATTTCAGACCTCCAATAAGATGAGTCACAGCATTAAGAAGTCTATCAAAATCTTGTTTTGGAGGGTATCTATTACTGCTATGTGAATCTACCGAAGCGTCAATATACTGAATGCTTAAATACCATTGAATACCATCTAATATATGAATATCGCTATATTCTTTCTTCCAACTCCACACGTCTATTTCATCTAAAATTTTTCGGAAAGTGATCCATGAACCTTCAGTAACTTCTATACCTCGATGCACTTCTCCACCTCGCCACAGCTTGTTCGTATATTGAAGTGTCCCGTCTTTCTGGAGTTCTACTTCGTAAGGAAGACCTGGGGAGTCTCCAATGGATATTTTAAATACTTTGGGTGGAGTCATAGATTCTTCCGTCCGCGCCGTGAACCGTGAATGAGGAACTTTTGTTTGTCTATCGGTAATCAAGCCTCACTCGTTTTCCTCTCTGAATAGTCAGAGCAAATGAAGAAATCGAAAACGTCCTTGGCGGGATAGTACCACTAAGAATTTCTTGATGATCCATACCAGCTCATTCAATCGCTCACTCAAAATAAGTATCCTCATGGGCATAGGGCGGAGCGCCTTGTTCTGCATCTCGCCATCTCCGCGGAGAGGCGCAAGTGAGCCTGGCCCATTGTGTCACGCGCGATAGACTCATCGCGGGGTTCAAACGCTAATTAACGGTCCATTTTACGTCTGACCGCAAAACAAAAATCTTAACGTGCGGCCGCAGATCTTTTGTCCGCCCCGGCTTATAGGAAAAGTTTATATGCTCGGGATGAACTTCAGGTGATGCAAATGTCAAGCGATCCTGCCCAGAACCTTTCCACGCGAAGACAAGAACAATCTGTTTCTCAAAATCCACAGCCTTCGAAATCTTGGCCAGTGCTTCCTTGCCGAAATACTTCATCCCGTCTTCAGAGAACTTCAAAACGATCGGTTTTTCTCTTGTCGCATCCACAAACACCGATTTCTCAGCACGCAGGTCCTTCATTTCATTGATTTTGTTGCCATCCCCTCTGTTGTCTGGTTTCCCGGGCACAACGGTCTTCGCCGTCAGAATCCTGACGGCTCCGCGCTCGAGGTAGTTTTTGACGCCAAGCTCACCAGAGATGGTCACTTTCTCTCCGTCAAAAATGATGGCCTTCTTGATCGCCTCCATGTCCACCTCAATCGTCGCCCGTTGACCGTCCTTCGAATAGGCCAACTCCCACCCCGTCGTCTCTCCCCCGATCGCCATGATTCCCCCGTGAAGAGTGCCGCTAAGGCTCACCTCCTGCTCAGACTTGGCGACAAAAGAATTTGCTGCAGAGGCGTTGATCAGTTGAATCAAAATGACGAGAACAGATGCTTTCATGGTATCTTGGACACGTTGGGGATTATTTTCTTAGAGGTTTTTGCAGAACGTTCAAGTTGTGGCACCAGTTGCCGTGAGCGCCGCTTTGCAACAGGGCTGCGGGCAGAGTTAAATAGAACAGTCCCACTGCGCACGGGTAGCGATAGGAATTTGCCCAATCAAGGATTATTATCGAGTGTCGGTCCAGCCGGGATTGAGGGGTTGTAAATCACAGTTCTTAGCCGTGCCCCCTGATTCTGCAGAAGTGGCTCATTGAGCAGTGACCATATTTTTTTGAGGAGGGAACCGAGTCAGTCGGACAACTTGTCCACGAGGAATTCGACCTGCGATTGGTATTTCAATTCAGCGCCGGGGTAGTTCAGATGGGCTTCGTGCTTGAGGATGTCGGACCTTTCCTTGAGGGCGATACCGAGGTTGACGTGGTGAGTTAACCATCCGCGTAATCTTGTCTTGTCTGTTGGGGGCCTGGCGGTAGGAGGCATGCCATAGCTCATGAAGATGGGCGGGTCACCCTTGGAAACAAGGGACAATGCGGAATATCGAGCCGCTCTTTTATTGGCCTGCTCCATGGTTTTGGCGCCCCATCTGGCGATACGGGCTTTCTGCGGATCTTTGACCTTACCCAAGGTAGGGAAAAGGGAGATGGCATTAGTCTCGACTTTCAGCAGGCTGGCGATCTTGTCTTGCCAGAAATCGAGGTCCAGGGTGGTCTGGCCACCGGTTGTGACAAGGCAGGTTAACCGGGTGGATTCGCGCTCAATGGGGTCCGTGTCCTTGGGTTTTGCCATGTCGTCTGAGAAGGCCAACCACATGCAGATTTGAGCGCCCGCCGAGCCTCCAAAGGCGGCTACACGGGATTTGTCCAGATTCCATTCCTTGGCTTTGGAGCGTATGAACTGTAAAGCCCGCTTGGCATCATGATGGGAAGCGGGCAGCGGCGTTTCGACGCTCGAGTAGCGATAATTAATCGAAGCAACGGAGATGCCAGCTTCGAGAAGCTGATTCAAAACTTGCTGGCTACGAAAACCCAATCCGATATTTGATTGGTTGAGATGCAGCGTTTCCTTACTGCCGCCCTGAAAGCCTCCACCGTGGATGTAAATGGCTAATTGTGTGGGCTTGGCGCTGTCGGCAAGCCAGATGTCAAAGACGTTCCGCTCGTGTTCGCCGTATTTCACGTTTGTATAAGTGGGCGGATTTTGTTCCCGCTCTGCTTTTGCACTTATATGGGTGCCCTGCCTCTGGGCTTCTTGACCATGAACTATGTTGGAATATCCAACCGCAAGCAAGATGACTGAGAGTATTTTCATTTTTATGGCTAACGTCAAAGCTCACGCAATTCAGTTCCTGATGAAGAGGACGGACCCTCTTCAGGAAGCGCGATCGAGGTGGCTAAAAACCGATCAGGAGGATTTCTAAAATCTGCATTGTCTATTCCGGAGGAAATGGCGGAGCTAGGAGTTTTTTAAGTAAAGAAAGCCTGAGGCCAGGCTCGGAGGGAGGCAACGTTGCCTGCGCCGACTTGTTGGCATTCGGGTCTATTGGGTATTCCGATGATTGTTTCATCTCTAGTTCCACTTATTGATTAATCGTCTAGCGATACGACGTGAGAATTCATAGGGAGAATTTTGCGCAGCGGAGATTTCAGTCTTGTAGGGTTTGCCCGCATCGCCGAGCTCCTCGATCGCACGCAGGGCATACATCCCGACAAGGTAGTTTGGATCGTCAATGTGGTGAATCAACAGCTTGATCGGTTTGCCGTCCCCAAGCTTGACCATGGCCTGAGCCGCCGCCACCCGGACCGACGGAGTCTCGTCGTCGGCAAGCTTCTTGAGCGCGGCCTTCGCATTTTTCGTCTTATTCACGCCAAGCCACACGGCTGCCCAGTAACGCGCAGACGCATCCTCAGATTCAGCAAATGCCAGCAGAGACTTCACATCATTTGCCTCACCCGCCGTAATGACGTCGATCAGGCGCTTGGTCTGTTCACTGCGGTCAGTCTTGAGGAAAGCGTCATATTTCGTCCCGCCTTCCCGTCCGAGATCTTCAAGAATCGGCTCCGGAACAAGCCCCATGTCCCGTTCCTTCAGCATCCGACGATAGGTGAGTTCACGCATGGCAGCCAATCGATCGCGATGTTCTGGATAGGTGGCCAAATTCATCGTTTCGTGTGGATCCCGGTTGAGATCATAAAGTTCCTCCGGAGAACGACGGGATGCAAACGGCCGCGACTGCAGTTCGTTCAACTCACCTCGTGCGTGCAGATCGCGAATCGTCTGCACAATGTCCTTTCCGTCTTTGTATTGACTCGGTTGCGCGTGAGAGACGTGCGACATGAAGTTGCGGATGTATTTGTATTGCCCATCACGAACTCCGCGGATGATATCAACCGTTTCGTCACAGCGGTCGCGTCCCATAAACAAGTGATCGCGACAGACATTGTCCACCGCCAGAAAATCGTGGCCTTGGACATGGTTCGGGATTTCAATTCCGGCCAGGGCAAGTGACGTCGCCGCAATGTCAATATGTTCAATAAGGTCGTCTCGCACCCTGCCAGCCTGCTGCCTGCCCGGAAGGCGGACAATCAAGGGTATGCGTATGCCTTCCTCATACAGGAACTGCTTACCTCGCAGGTGGCTGATACCATGATCAGTCCACAGAAACACCGCGGTTGAATCGAGCCGGCCAGCAGCATCCAGCTCAGCCAGTATCTTTCCGACCTCTTTATCCGTCTGTATCCATGAGTCTAAATACTTCGCCCAGTCCTGACGGATCACCGGGTGGTCCGGATAGTATGGCGGGAGCTGCACTCCGGCTGGATCAGTGCCCGCAGGGGCTCTCCGGTTCTTTCCACCGGAAAGCTGAAACTGTGCAAAAATCGGCTGGTCGACATTTGCTTTCTTCCACCCGGATTCATCGTAGAGCCCGCCCGGCGCGACGAAGTTGTAGTCTGTCTTCCCCTTGTTGGTCACAAAATATCCGGCATCTCGGAACAATTCAGGAATCAGCTTCACCGGCACACGGTAACTCTTGTGATAAGGAGGCCCTCCCTTTCCCTTCCCTTCGGTGGTTTGGCTCCGGTGGTTGTGCGCGCCGAGAGTCATCTGATACATCCCACTGACCATTGCTGACCGACTGGGTGAACATACAGGACTTGTAACGAAAGCATGGCGGTAACGGATGCCATCCCTTGCCATCTGATCCATGTTCGGCGTCTTGATGGCTGTTTCCCCGTAGCAGCCGATGTGTGGAGACGCGTCCTCGATAACAATCCAGACAATATTCACTGGCTTTGCCCACAGGGGCTGGGCCAGGACAATGGCGAGAGAGATGGATCCAATAATGCGCACTTTAATGTCCTTTCTACTTCTTGAATTTGTTATGCAAACGTTCAATCTAACACACGCGCGTTAACGCGTTGAGTCCACCGTCTTGTTCGCATTCTTGAGTTTCTCCCCTGTTTTGCTCATCGTCAGGGCGGGGTCACCCTCGAGATAGCCGAGACCCTTCAAGAACCTGTCCGCTTCGATGAGAGTGACATCGGTCCAAGGTTGCCTGTTAAAGAAGCCATGCCCCTGCCCGTCAGCGATTCGAACGTCTACGGAGTCAGCAATGTTGAGTGAGGATATTTTCGCTGTCGCACTTTCCCACCCGTTTTTCAACCACTTGTCCTCGCTCCCAAAAAATACAATAGCGGGTGAGAGGTCATTCTTGAGGTGTTGCAAGAAGTCGACTTCTGAATCCTTGGCGTCTGCGGCACTCAGAGCCGGATTGAATAAGAGGTAGGCCACGACAGTCGTGTCGTATTCCTTGGGATCTGTGGGATCGTTCAACCCGGGATTCGTAGTTGCCAGCAAGCTGATGTGGCCCCCGGCCGAACCCCCGCCTGTGATAATCTTCTGCGGATCTATGCCAAGTTTATCCGCATTCTGCTTGAACCACCGAATGGCACTCTTCGCGTCGGTGATACAGACCCGCTTCCGAGATTCTGTGCCCCTAGCCTTTTCGGTATTGGCCTTTGGAGCGAGCTTGTAGGTTACGGTGGCGGCGACGAGACCCCTTGTGGAAAAATAGTGGCATAGATAATAGAACTGTTTCCGGTGTCCTCCTCCCCAGCCGCCTCCATGAAACATGATGATGCCCGGAACGGCCCTCATTGCCGGGTCATGATCCTTCGGGAAAAAGATCTCCATCTCGCGGGCGGTATCACCCTCCTGTTTGTAGATGTGTATTTCGCCCTCGGGCGCGTTCGCGCTGTTGACTCGCTCGGCATCAACGGAGGTTAACGCCAGTAAAGAAATGATAATCGAAAAAAGTTGCTTCATGCCGAATCTGTCTCTCCCGCGAAGGATTGAGCTCACCCAACTCTAATCGGAGGGCAAGCGCCAACTACTAGTTGAAGGTGCGGATTGCTTATAGCTTTTAATTCAACAACGAGTCAGGCTTTGAGTGCAGCGTATTGTTCTCCGCCTATTAGTAAGTGCTGCCGCACGTCAGGAGGGAGTTCATCGGAATCGCGAGGCGGTCGATGCGTGGCGTCTTGATACCGGAACCGTGATACCCTACATCAGCCCAGCCCATGTTGTCGGCGACGATGAGGGGAATGTTTGGGTGCGGAAATTTTGCGACTGTGGCTACTGACACTTCTGAAGAGCCAAGCAATGCGACCAAGTAGAGCTTGAAGAATCTGTGTCTAATCCAGCACAGGGTTTTCATCGGAGAACGTCTTAGGTCACCTATTCACTACCGGGCAGCTGAACCTCGATTCTCTCCTAGAGGTTCTAACCACAAACTCAAGCTCGACTTCAAAGCCCGGTAGTGGATTGGGTGCACCGCCTTGTTCTCTCAGTTTTTTATCACTAAACCTTGAGAGTCTTTAAACGACCCTACGGCAATAATGACAAAATCAATTAGAGACCATATGCCTAGACCTCCAAAAGTCAAAAGACACAAAATCCCTGTTCCAATTTTACCAACGTAAAATCTATGTACTCCAAACACTCCTAAGAAGAAGCATAACAACAATGTTGGCACGAAGCCTTTCTCACTTTTTTCCATAATATTAATTTAATTTTTGTCCAGGGTAAGTGACGATCTTACCTTGAGAGTCTTTGTAAGCTCCAATTAAAAGCATTATCATCACAATAACCGTGTGGATATAATCTACCGCGAGTATGCACCAGCCTAAAATCTCTTGCTCTCCCACTAGAAAATAAACACCTGTCAAAGTTAAACTCAAATCAACTAGACCGTGAAAAAACCTTCCTAGGTAGAAATGATGAATTCCAAGCAATCCAAAGACGCCTGAAAGAGCTACAGCAACGCCATATTTTTTATCTGAAGGTTCCATGACTTTTTAGGAGAACAGTCTTGATCATAGCACGGTAAGGGGATCCCTCTCATAACACAATTACAAAACCTTGGGGACTTTATAATAGACTTAGGGTGCCTCACTCGATTCTTCCGCCCACGACGTGAACTTTGAACGAGGAACCTTTTTTGTCTATCAGCAATCAAGCCTCACTCGTTTGTCTCTCTGAATAGTTAGAGCGAATGAAAAAATCAACAACGTCCTTCGCGGGATAGTCCCGTTACGGATTTCTTGATGATCGATACCAACTCATTCAATCGCTCACTCAAAATAAGTATCCTCATGCGCATAGGGCGGGGCGCAGCAGCAGAGAAATTGCATTGGCTCGGTCGCCTTGATTTGATGCCACGCTCCGGCGGGGATGAGAATGCTGTCGCCGGGGCCCACTTCCCGTTCCGCACCATTGATCTCCATCACGCCAACTCCCTCGAGGAGGTAATAAAATTCTTCGCTCACTTTGTGGTAATGCCGTTCGGTCTCACCACCCGCCGGAAGAGTCGCTTCGGCCAGGCTTTGATTTTTCACCGGCGCGTTGCTGAAATCGAGCAGACTCCTGATCGTCGAGCCATCCTTGGTAGTGAAGGAAGCCTGCTCATCGCGCTTTCGGATTTCCATTCCCCTTGGTAACGGGATCCCAAGAACACTCAAGCCCTCGTCGCGCTTAAGACTTTGATCTTTCCCTCCTCCGCCCGCCATTTCACTTCGTATCCCGCCAGCAGGCAGCCATAGATCCGCTCGGGATCATCATGATAAGCCGGACGGGGGTCGAGGGACAGCGCTTCCGAAATGAGCCTTCGATCACCCCCCTCCAGATCATCGAATTGAAAAACAACCTCCATCCGCACCGGGGCCGCTTCGGCAAAGCCACCCTTTGCATCCGGCACCGACTCGACATAGGGAAGGTAGGGCTTCACATCGAGAATGGGCGTGCCATCGACCAAATCCAATCCACTCACTTCAAGGCAGCCCTCTCCAATCGACTCAAATTTCACCAAGGAGAGCCCGATGCGATTGGGCCGAAATGGCGAGCGGGTCGCGAAGACTCCTTTTTTCTCATTCCCCCCCAATCTGGGCGGACGTACCAGCCAACGGGCTTCTTCCTCATCAACCTGATCGAACAAAAAGACCAACCAAAGATGACTAAACTCCTCCAGCCCGCGACAGGCTTCGTCGTCCACCTCATCCGAAAACACAATTCGCCCACGCGCGCTTTCAACCATGCCACTTTGCCGGGGCGTCCCAAATTTCTCCCCAAAGCAACTTTCCACCACCCCGATGGGCTTCATGGAAATCTCCCCGCTCATCAGGCCAGAAATTCCGGGGCCAAATCTGCCCTTGAATAGGAAACTCCTTCCGAATCACAGAGCATGTTCGAGGAAATACGCCCGCTTTCAAAAATAGTCGGGAGTCCACTTCCAGGGTGGGTGCCTCCACCGACGAGATAGAGATTCTTATATCCCTTGAGACGATTGTGAGGACGGAAATAGAGCATCTGATCAATGGTGTGCGCCAAATTGAAGGTCGCGCCCATGAAGATGTCTCCCTCGTCGCGCCAATCGGTCGGGGTGAGGATTCGCTCGGCCACGATGTGCTCTCGCAGGTCTTTCATCCCTGTTCGCTCCTCGATTCGCTGCAGCACCTTGTCGCGATACTCTTGTTTAGTCGCCTCCCAATCATGCCCATGCCGGGTGTTGATTGTCGGCACGAGAATATAGAGCTGCGAATGCCCTTTGGGCGCCACCGTGGGATCGGTGATGCTGCTATTGCGCACGTAGACCGACATGTCATCGGACACAACTTTCTCACCACGAATGTCATTCACGTTCTGCGCGTAATCATCGGCAAAGAGAATATGATGATGTGGTTCATCTACGTAAATCTTGTCGAGCCCGAGATAAAGCATGAAGGTCGAACAAGAATACTTCTTTGAGCCCATCTCTTCCTCGGGCTTGCTCGCGCCATTCATCAAATTGACCATGGCGTGAGCGTAATCCGCATTCATGATGACGTGATCCGCTTCCAATAATTCGCCATTCTCCAACTTCACGCCCTTGGCATTGCCATTTTCAAATACCACTTCCTTCATCGCGGTGCTGAGAAGTATTTTCGCCCCGTCCTCTTCCGCGGCCTTGGCCATTCCCTCAGAAATTTTGCAAAGCCCACCCTGCACGTGGTAGATTCCGTATTTGTATTCGGTGTAGGACAGGATGCTGAACAAGGCCGGACATTTCCATGGGCTCATTCCGAGATACTTGGCCTGAAAGGTAAAAGCCAACTTGAGGCGATCATCTTTAAAAAAGGTATCGAGAACATCCACGACACTTTTCGAGGTCGCAATGTAGGGAATCACCTTAAGCAATTCACTCCGGAGATACGCCGTGATTTTGTGATAAGGCTTCTGTAGACAGGGATAAATCGCACGTAACTTGGGCGCATGATCCTTCATGAACCGGCGATAACCCTCTTCATCTCCGGGGAAAACCTCCGCGATATTTGCGGCCATCTTCTCGATATCGTAAGTCGTTTCGATCGACGTTTCCTCATCCCAGGTCAGACGGGTCATGGGATCAAGCTTAACAAAATCCATGTAGTCATCACTACAACGCCCGGTCTCCGCAAAGATTTCGTCCAGGGTGAATTTCTGATGGAGAAAAGTTGGGCCGGTATCGAAGGAATAGTCTCCTACCTTCAGTTCCGCGCTCCGCCCACCCACGCGCGGAGCCTTTTCCACCACCGTGACTTCAAAACCCCGGTTGGCGAGAATCATGGCCGAAGACAAACCTCCGGGACCCGCTCCAATAATAATGACTTTCTGTGGGCTGCTCATGGACGCTTGATAGGTAGACTAGTGACCCTTTTCACGCTAACACTTTTTCACCATAAGAAGGAATGATCACCCGCTTCGCACCCAGTCCCACCGGATTACTCCATCTCGGACACGCCTTTGCGGCTCATCTTGCCCAGCAACTGGCCCGGGAAAACGAAGGACTCTTCCTTCTCCGCTTCGAAGACATCGACCACACCCGTGTCCGACCAGAGTATTATGCCGCAATCGAGGAGGATCTCAGATGGCTTGGGATTCAATGGGACGCCCCCCCATGGCGACAGCTAGAGCGGCTCGATTCCTACCAAAATGCCCTCGAAACCCTAAAATCACTCGACGTGATCTATCCCTGCTTCTGCACCCGACGGGAAATCGAATCTGAATTGAGCCATCTCACCAATGCCCCTCACGGCCCCGAGGGGCCACTTTATCCCGGCACCTGCCGCAATCTCAGAACCATCCCAACTGACAAAGAACCCGCCTGGCGTCTCGATGCACAAAAAGCCGCCGCTCTGGCCGGAGCATTGACCTTCCACGACCTTAAACATGGCGAAACCACCGTCGACCCTCTCCTCCTCGGAGACGTCATTCTCTCCCGCAAGGACATTGGCACCTCCTACCATCTCGCCGTCGTCTGCGACGATGCGGCCCAACACATCACGCACATCACCCGAGGCGAAGACCTCCTGCCGTCGACCCACATGCACCGCCTCCTGCAAACGCTCCTCGATCTCCCCGAGCCGAAATTCCATCACCATCAACTCGTCCACGACGCTCAAGGCGAACGCCTTGCCAAACGCCACGGCGCCCTCTCACTCCGCGCGCTCCGCGAATCCGGAATGAGCCCGGCCGACGTTTTTTCGCAAATGCCTCATCTCAATTTATGATCACGCAAGATCTTCGCATCGGCATCGCTGGAGATACCGCCATGGCCCGTGGCGTGGCCTTTCAAACCGAAGCCACTTCCGGAATGGTCGTGACCTGGAAGACGACCGACGACCCCGCTTCTCTGCTCGAAGAAAACACCATCGACATCCTCGTCGAGGCCTCATCCTCCACTGAAGCCTCCGCGCAAAACGCCCTCACCGCTCTGGAACACAACGCCCATTGTATCCTCACTAACCCCGCCGCCGATCTCGCGCTTGGACCGCTCTGTTACCTGGAAGCTTACCAACGCGGCCTCATCGTCACCTCCGATGCCGGAAGCCGTCACGGGACACTCGCAACCTTGATTCAAGAAGCCGACATCATGGGCTTTGACATCGTGCAAGCCGGAGCCCTCACCGACACTCCGGACGACCCTATTCTAAAAATAGACCTCACCCTCCTCGCCAATGGCATGGGCTATCTCCCACCCGAGGGAGGCCTGACCAATCCTGCCATCAGGCAATTGCAAGAAGCCCTCACCCTCTTCGATTTTGAATCCTACGGCGACATTCCGCGAATCGAAAATCTGACAACCCATGATCACCACGGCGTTTACCTTATCGTCAAACCCAAACCCGATCTCCCCGCCGAGCAAGCCGACTTCCTCAAATCCCACCGCCTCGGCGATGGTCCCAACTACCTCCTGCATCGCCCCTTCCATCTCGGCCATCTCGAAACCCCCAAGACCATTCTCGGAGCCGCCGCCGGACAAAGCATCCTTTCCCACTTCCAATCCCTCTGCGATCTCTACGCCTTCGCCACCCAAGACCTCCCCGCTGGCAGCACCATCTCCCAATCCTCCTTCGCCACCCAAATCGCTCCCCTCAACGACGACCTCGTTCCCGCCACCCTCCTCGAAAAGCCGACCATCCTCCGCGCCGATATTAAAAAGGGCGACCCCCTCACCATCGAAAACCTCCAGCTCCCCGACACCCCATTAATCCATCTCTGGATCAAACAACGCGAGCTCCTCGAAAGTTCACATGATGGATAAAAGGGACAGGATCCCTATGGATCGACCAACTTGACGCGCAGAAACTCTTTCGCCGCCGACCGTGCTATTTCCACTCGGGCGACTCCATCTTCCCACACGACCTCCAGTCCATCCAAGGTCACCCACGAATCTCCACCGAGATCGGGACTTCCCTGAACTTCGTAGCCAAGGTCCGTCTCCCCTTGCCACTCCAAGGTCACGATCTCGTTACCCACGATAAGAGTAAGGTTTCGAATTACTTCATGCGCAAAGGGCAGCATTTCCAAATCTAGATAAACCGGTCGGTGATCCTGATCCGAGGCGCCAAAAAGGTTCCATCCCGGCTGAGGGCTGCTTGGCCAGAACACCGCCCCGCCAGTCACTTCAAACCCGGCCAGCGAGGGCAAGACATAGTCGACCCGCAGATTAAAAGTTGCAGTATCATACTTTGCGCTCTCGCTACTTGTCCCACTTCGCTCGGGCACAAAACTCGCATTCACCTTGGAATGATTGAGTAGTTGATTGATGGCGGAATTCACACTGTCACCACGAACGGGATCGGCATTCTGATCTCCCGCAATGACAAAGCGCCCTCCAACGGGAAAGTTGGCTCCCATGTATCCACTCGCGCCCTCCGTAAGATAATCAGCCCACATGCGAATCTCGTCGTGATTCCGTCGACCGTTGCGATCTTCCGGACCATCAAAAACCGGTGGCGTGGGATGGCTCACTAAAAAATGAAACCGCCGTCCATCAACATCGATGGGCACATCCCAATGGCTCTTCGACGAGAGACGAAAACCCCCTCGCTCATCCTCATCATACCACGAAGTCGGTAACAAATTTCCAGGTAAATCTCTCCACAACACCTCCTCAAAAGTTCGAATCTCATCCACATCGATGGGATATTTGGAAAACACCGCCATGCCATACTTCCCCTCAAATTCACCGAAACCGAAAGCATCTCCTCCATACCCTTGATCGCCCGGACTGTCATCGACCACGCCATTGTTATCGAAGTCAAAGCCCGAGTGGGTCCCCGTATTCGACGGCGCAGTATAGCGATAGGGGAAATCCTGCGGGGGCCTTCCATTCTGGCTCACCTTAAAATATTTGTCATTAAGCCGCGTCATCGCCGTCCCATTGACGTCGAAATCAAATTCATTCAGTAAAAGCACATCCGGCTGAATGATCTGAATCATCTCGGCAACCTGCTTCGCCCGAAAATACGTCCCGGGGCGCAAGACCGCCGCCAACTCACCTTTCGTGTTTAAAGCCAGGGAGGCATTGTAAGTCGCCACACGGATTTGGGGCGCAGCCCAGATGGAAGGCATTAGAAAAAGAAGGAGTAAAAACCTCACGACGGGATCCTAACTCAAGTCCCCTATTCTGACAGTTGAGAATTTGTGGCGGGAATTTCCCGGTTCACAGCCCTAAAAAGGGGTCAGGACGAGAAAAGTTAAGCCACCACCACCACCCTAATGCAATTTTATTGCATTAGGGTGGGATGCAAGTAGTTTGCACTTCGTGATCGTCGCCTCACCAACCATCGCACCACATTCCCTCCGTGATCTCGCGGACGGAATTCATCAACAGATGTATTTCTGGGGACAGGACGTTTTGCGTCCGGAGGGAAATTTTTTGGTCGAGTATGGCTTCGAACGCCTCCCCTCGATGGGGCTGAAGGGAACCAGCCGCTATCGTTGCGAATGGCAGGACGGATACATCGAACTTTATGGGGCTTGTGCCGGTTGGTACGGAAGTGACGGAGGATTTACCTTTCTTCGTCCCCGTCACCGTTGTTTCGTCTGGCTTTCAGGTGATGTCACCCCCATTCCCGGGGCGTGGGAAAACGACCTCATTGACAGAGCTGCCGGGAAGAACGAACTCTATCAGGCTTCACTCCCTTTCATCGACTGGCTCCTTTCCTATGAAAAGACCATTGTCAATCGCTTCGGCTCCGGCTATCGCCAAAACAACTATGCAAGCTACCGAAAGGTCCCCAAAGCCAAAGCATGGATCGAACCTCCGCTCGCATTGAAATGGTTTTACAACTTCCGCAACTCTCCTGAACTGCTGGTCAGGCCCAGGAAACTTGCGCGCAAAAATAATGTCTAACGTAACAAGTCCTGCTCTTAGATCCCTGCCTCCGGTGATCGCATCGCGCCCCATGCTGATGCTCTCCGGTTTTCTTGGTGCCGGAAAAACCACCTTGCTTAGGGCCCTCCTCGGAGAACTCACCTCCCGCAATCTTCTCGCCGATGTCATCATTAACGACATCGAAAACGCTGAAATCGATCGGGGAACCTTACAAGACCGCGCAGCCTCCGTTGAGGCTCTCGCCGGCTCCTGCGTGTGCTGCGAAGGTATGGACTTGCTCTACGGAATGATCCTCAAGGCATCCAAAAGCAAGCATGATGTCCTTTTGATTGAGCTCAACGGAACGGCCGATCCTATCCCTTTGCAAGAGACCTTCACCCTTATGCAATCTTCCTTTTTACTTCAGCCACGCTGGCAGATCTGTGTAGTCGATGCCCGATTCTTCGGTCAGCGAAATCAGTTCCGCGAACTTGAAGGACTCCAACTCGAAAGCGCAAGTCACTACTACCTCGCTCATAGCAAGGAAGCCGACGCCCAAGACCTCGCGCTACTCGAATCAAGAATCAAGGCGATTAACCCGCGCGCCAGCCGCACCAACTCTGCCGAACTCGCCACCTCTCTCAGCCAGGCGGTCCGACAAAACCGTCGCCATCACGCCACCCTCACCAAAGAAAAATCCAAGCACGATCTCCCCGACTTCTCTCCGCGTCCCCCGGCCAAGCCACACCTTCACGACCGACATCAACTCGCTCACGAATTCACCGGATGCAACATCGTCTTCCCAAAAGCCGTGGAGCCCTCGCGAGTCGATGCCTGGCTCAGAGAACTTCCCCCTTCGGTCATTCGTACTAAGGCGCTCCTCACCCTGAGCACCAAGCCCAACCAACGCTTCCTCTATGAACGAGTTGGCACGCAACTCTCACCCAGACCGATTCCGGTCCGCGCCGTCGACTCCGTCCCCTGCTCAGCACTCTTCATCGGCTCGGATCTCCAACCAGACGAAATCCTCCGCATCACCAGCGAGGTCCTCCACCCCGATTGCCACTTTCCAGAAAAATGAACACCAGCACTTTAAATCCTACAGAGATTGATCTTCCAAAGGCCGATCGAATCGGCGTCGCCGCCTCCGTCCTCTGTGCCATCCACTGCGGACTCGCGCCGGTCTTGCTCATCGCCATGCCCACCTTCGGACGCATCTGGGCCCATCCCGCGTCCCATGCGCTTGTCGCGATTTTCATCGTGCCACTCGCAGCCTTCTCTATCCGCAAAGGCTATCGTGCCCACGGAAAACGCTGGGTCATGGTCTCCGCAATGATCGGAATTCTTTTCGTGCTCGTCGGGGCTGCCCTCCCGGCCTTCTCAAAGGAAACGCCAATCAACAACCCCGCTCCACAGGTCGCAGCCCCGGTCGAAACTGAAGAAACCGAAGAGGGCACCTGCGACGCGCCGGCCTGTGAAGAGACCACTTGTGATTTATGCCCTTCCTTGGCCGAAACCGAAACGTCTGACGAGCCTATCGCCTGCATCGATAACTGCTGCCCCAGCGTGCAAGTCAGCGAGACAGGAGAAATGTCCCTGCACATTCCACCCGCCGCCATCATCACCACTCTCGGAGGAGTCTTTCTCATCGTCGCTCACATCGGCAATCTCTGTGGCTGCGCCCACGCATGCCGACAAGCTACCTGCGGCGAATGCGCATAGCCTCGCATCATTCCTCTCTCATCAATGCTTCAGCCAAACTTCCGGTCACGGTTCTTTCCGGGTTTCTCGAATCAAGAAAACCACCCTTATCAACCGCATTCTCCGTAACCGTGACAACAAGCGGGCGGCCGCCAAGAGGTTGTTCGAAACGGTCGCAGCATGGACTGCGACGCCCTGACCGCCATGCTCGATGACGGCCTCGTCACCTGAGAGGAAATCACCACCACGAGAGAGTGGCACAAGCTCTTCCCCGATCCTTTTCCCAGATATAAAATGGGAATCATGGGAGATAAGTGACTTCAATCCCCAGCCGAAAAAGTTCTCCGCTTCCAACAGTTGAGAAATCACTTCCACCGCGGCATAGTCCCGTCATGTCCTTGATATCGCCATCAGAAGCCGAGCAATTCATTCTCGATCACGCCTCTCTTTTGGAATCGGAATCCATTTCATTTGAAAATTCTCTGGGCCGCATCCTCCGTGAAGACCTTTGCGCCGACCGTCCCTTTCCCCCCTTCGACCGAGTCACCATGGACGGCATTGCTTTCCGACATGCCGGCTACACCGGAGCCCCTCTCAAACTTCAAGGCCTCCACTCGGCAGGCTCGCCCGATCCAGACTCCCTGAAGCCGGGGCATTGCTGGCAGATCATGACCGGCGCCTCTCTCCCGCCAGACTGCGACACCATCGTTCCTTACGAAGAAGTCGAAATTAACGAAGACTCCGCTACCATCAATTGCGAACCCACAGAAGGAATCTTCATCCACTGCGAAGGATCCGACGCCGCCGCCGGCACTCGCGTGCTCTCCTTCGGCACCAAAATCGGACCAGCTCATCTCGGCATGGCCGCGACCATCGGAGCCACCGAACTCAAAGTCACCCTCCTTCCAAGGATCACCGTCCTCAGCACCGGCGACGAACTCATTCCTCCACACGAAACGCCGCTGCCCTACCAACTTCGCCAATCCAACGGACTCACCCTCGCTGCGGCTGTGAACGCCTGGGGGCCTGCCAAAGTCACCCTCGATCATCTCGCCGACGACCTGGAATCAACACGCGCCGGAATCGAGAAAGCTCTTGCCCAATCCGACCTTGTCATTCTCTCCGGCGGCATTTCCAAAGGCAAAAAAGACTTCGTTCGCCCTGCTCTTGAAAGCCTCATCGGCCCACCAATTTTTCACGGCGTGGCCCAACGTCCCGGCAAGCCATTGACCTTCTGGCAGGGCGTCGCTGCTTTACCCGGAAATCCCAACTCCACCCTCACCACTTTCCAACGATACCTCGTTCCCCTCCTCAACAAAATGGTCGGCACGGAATCACCACCTCCAATCAACCTCTCTCTCGCCTCGCCCATCAAACAGCACCCCAAGCTCACTCAATTCCTCCCCGCCAAGCTCACTGCCGACGGAACAGCCCAAGCCCTCTGTCCCCAAAACTCCGGCGACTTCCTCACCGCCATGTCCGGCACCGGCTACCTCGAAATCCCACCGGGTGAGGAGACGATTAAAACAGCGCTCTACCGCTAGCCAAAACATACTACCATTTGGCCACAACCGACTGAATCACATCGAGAGTATCATCGATATCCGCGGCCGAGTGTTCGCGGGAAATAAAGCCGGTCTCATAGGGACTCGGAGCCAAATAAACCCCTTGCTCCAAACACCCCCAGAAGAGCTTTTTGAAGGTCGAAAAATCCTGCTTTGTCACCGTGTCGACATTCACAATTTCTTCATCGAGAAAGAAGAGACAGAACATCGAACCGACCTGATTCACGCGATTCGGAATTCCTTTCTCATTGAAGATCCTTCGCAAGCCCTCCGCCATTTGCGAACCCACTTCAGAGAGGTGTTGAAAAGCATTGGTTCGTTCGAGTTCACGAAGTTGAGTCAGTCCCGCAATCATCGCGAGAGGGTTTCCACTTAAAGTTCCCGCCTGATACACCGGCCCGTCGGGTGCAAGCATGTCCATGATATCAGCTCTTCCCCCAAAAGCTCCCACCGGTAATCCACCACCGATCACTTTCCCCATCGCGGTGAGATCCGGATCAAAATTCTCCAACTCCTGAACGCCGCCTTTCGCCAGACGAAAGCCCGTCATCACCTCGTCGAAAATCACAAGCGCTCCATGCTTTCGGGTGATCTCACGAATTAATTTCAGATAGCCCTCACGCGGAAAGACCAGCCCGGCATTGGCGGGATAGGATTCCACAATCACTGCCGCGATCTGCTCAACATATTGATGAAAAACCTCCTCGAGTCGCTCCACATTATTATAAGGCAGCGTGATCGTCTCATTGGCAAAGCTCTGCGGGACTCCTGCCGAATCCGGCTCCCCACACGTCAGCGCGCCTGATCCTGCCGCCACCAAAAGAGAATCAGCGTGGCCGTGATAACAGCCCTCGAATTTCACAATCTTATTCCGCCCAGTAAACCCCCGCGCTAGGCGAATTGCCGACATTGTGGCCTCCGTCCCGGAATTCACCATGCGCACTCTCTCCACCGAAGGCACCCACTCATTGATGATCATCGCCATCTCGACCTCTTGCGGATTGGGAATTCCATAGGAAATACCGTCCTTGGAGGCCTCATGAATCGCGCTCGTGAGCACAACCGGAGCATGCCCAAGAATATTCGGCCCCCAAGACCCCACATAATCGATATAGTGCTTCCCGTCAACGTCTTCGATCCGGGAACCCTTGGCGCGTCTCACAAAAAAGGGATCTCCATCGACGTTTCGGAACGCTCTCACCGGAGAATTCACCCCTCCGGGAATCAGGGTTTTGGCCTTGGCGAATAACTTTTGGGATAATGATCCAGTCACGGAAGGAGCTTGGATGAGAATATTCGATGCGCGAATGCAAAAAACTCGAATAAGATGACTTTGCACTTCGTCAGAGAACTATCGACAAGTTCAAAAATAAGGATTACATTGTAAACACTGTGAAAGTTTTAGCCCTCCTCGCCTTAACTTTGCCCTTGGTGGCTCTTCCTAATAAATTAGAGCCCGATATCGTCTACACGGAGGAATTTGCCCCCGAAGGCATCACCCTCAGGGTCATCAAGCCCGGCTATGTCTTTGAATCCAAGAAAGGTGGCCGGAAATACGGATCTCTCAAGGAAGGCACCAAGGCAGAACTCGTTTCATTCACCGAGAAAGCCTATTACATTCGCGGAAAACGCAGTAACGGCGAAGGAGTTTCCGGATGGGTTACTCCTGCCGCCTTTTCCTCCAAGGAGCCCGAGTTCATCAAAAAACTTAAAGCCGTCCACACCCGCCAACTTACCGTGCGCCAGCTGATCGAGGACAAGGAAATTGCCCTCGGTATGACTCCCGAGGAAGTCTCCAAGGTCCTCGGCGAGCCCACCAAAACCACCCTGCGCCGAACCGCCGAAGGCCAAACCCAGGTCTGGGAGTTCCTCGAAGTGGAAGTTCAAAAACACTACACCACCATCCGTGACCCCTTCACCGGCGCCTACTTCCGCCAATACACACACTCCACTACCGAGGAAAAATCCAAAAAGGTCATCGAGTTCGAGAACGGCTATGTCAGCGCCGTCGAGTTCAGCGAACAGACCAAAAAAGTCCGCCCAAAGATGATCACCGCGCCAATCATTTTCTCTTGGTAAGCAGGCGCTCTACTTCCGTCTACCTTTGTCGCTAAAACGACAAACTCAGGCCCATGTGAAAACAATGGGTCTTTTCTTGCGTTCCAATCAGCTCGTCACTCGACGCAGTAATTTTCCGACGCTTCATGAAAAAAATTCTCTTCCTGTTCCTCGCTCTCCCCGGTCTTCTCATAGCCGAAGCTCTCAAGCCTAACGTCATCTACATTCTCGCCGACGACCTCGGTATCGGTGATCTCGGCTGCTACGGACAAAAGAAGCTCAAGACTCCCAGCATCGATCGCCTCGCCAAGGAGGGGCTCCGTTTCACCAATCACTACTCTGGAAACACCGTATGTTCCCCCACACGCGCGATTCTCATGACCGGACAACATCCCGGCATCGTCCACTGCCGCGGTAATGGCGATGAAGATGGTTGGGCTCTCGATCCCAAGATGACCACCCTTCCCCGCATCTTCAAAAACGCTGGCTACGCCACCGGTGCTTTTGGCAAGTGGGGTCTCGGCACAACTAGTACTCCCGGCAACACCGACCCCCGTGCTCATGGCTTCGACCACTTCTCCGGCTGGAAAAGCCAGCGCATTGCCCACACCTACTACCCAAAGTTCATCGTTCGCGACGGAAAGGAGGAACCGCTCAAAAAAGGCACCTTCGTCCACGACCTCATCATGGAAGACGCCGCCAATTTCATTAGGAAAAGCGCCGCCGCTAAAAAGCCTTTCTTCTGCTACATCCCCACCGCTGTTCCTCACGCCGCGATGCATGCTCCCAAGGAAATGCACGAAAAGTGGCGCAAGATCTACCCTCAGTTCGACAATGCCATCGGCAAGTATGGCGCCGGACCCGACGATGAATGCCCGGACGTCAAAAACCCCATCGCAGGCTTCGCCGCCATGATGGAAAACCTAGACAATCAAATCGGCGGCATTCTCGACAGCCTCAAGGAACTTGGTGTCGACGACAATACCATCGTCCTTTTTTCCAGCGACAACGGAGCCCATCGTGAAGGTGGACATCAGCCCGACTTCTGGGATTCCAACGGCCCCTACAAAGGTATTAAGCGCGATCTTTACGAAGGCGGAATCCGTACGCCTTTCCTGGCCCGCTGGCCCGGAAAGATCAAAGCAGGAACCGACAGCGTCCATCTCAGCGCGCATTGGGACATCCTTGCCACCATGGCCGATCTCACCGGTGAGGCCACTCCCAAACAAAGCAGCGGAATCTCCATGGTCCCGACTCTTCTCGGGAAGAACGCCGATCAAAAATCCCATCAACACCTCTACTTCGAATTCCTCCGTGGAAAATCCAAAACTTACACTACCCGAGCTCTCCGTATGGGTGACTGGAAGGCCGTGCAACGCTCCAAGGAAAACAAAGGTCAGGAATTTCTCCCCATCGAACTCTACGATCTCGCCATCGACATCGGTGAAACAAAAGACCTCGCCAAGAAACATCCGGGGCAAGTCCGCAAAATGGAAAAACTCATGGACAAGGCCCACACTCCCCTCCCCGTCAAAGAGAAAAAAATCAGCCAACGATAATCATGATCCATAAAGCCCTCCTCCTCAGCCTCACCTTCGTGGGACTTCTTTCCGCCAAAGACTCCAAGCCCAACTTTGTCTTCCTCCTCGTCGATGACCTCGGCTTGGGCGACTTCGGATGTTACGGCGCGAAGTTTTACGAGACCCCGCACATCGACAAGCTCGCCGCGGACGGCATGCTCTTCACCAATGGCTACGCCGCCTGCACCGTGTGCTCGCCCAGCCGCGCCGCGATCCTCAGCGGATGCTACCCCGCCCGCCTGAAACTCACCGACTGGATCACCGGCCACAAAAAACCCTTCGCCAAGCTCTCCGTTCCCAAGTGGGAAACGCGCATCAACCATAAACGTGTCCTCCTTCCCGAGGCCCTCAAGGAGGCCGGCTATGCCACTGCCTTCTTTGGCAAATGGCACCTCATGCCCATCGGTCAGCCCGACTTCGATAAGCACTACCCCACCAGTCACGGATTCGACATCAACGTCGGCGGCCGCGAGTGGGGCCAGCCCAAAGGAAAGGGGAAATACTTCTCTCCCTTCGGCATGCCCGGCCTCGACGATGGCAAACCCGGCGACTTCCTCACCGACAAGCTCACCGATGCCGCCGTCGATTTTCTCGAAAAGAAACAGGACGACCCCTTCCTCCTCTACTTCTCCTACTACACTTTACACGGCCCGGTGATGGCACCTCCCGCTCTGGTTAAAAAATACACCGAGAAAGCCAAAACCTTCGACAATACAAAAAACGAGCACCTCGAACCACGTCGCGCCGGCATGGTCGAAGCCCTCGACAACAGTGTCGGCCGCCTCGTCGCCAAACTCGATGAACTTGGCATCGCCGAGAACACCGTGATCATCCTCACTGGAGACAACGGCGGAAACTACGACACCACCACCGCCGGACTCAAAGGTTTCAAAGGCTTCTCTCACGAAGGCGGCGTCCGCGAGCCCTTCGTCGTGAAGTGGCCCGCCAAAATCACGCCAAAATCCACCTGTTCCGAAATGGTCATCGGCACCGACTTCTACCCGACCATGCTCGAAGCCGCTGGCCTCCCCGCCCGCCCCGATCAACACCCTGACGGCGTGAGCCTCCTCCCTCTCCTCAATGGGAAAAATAAACTCAAGCGCGACACCCTCTACTGGCACTACCCGCACTACCACCGCACCATGCCCTACGGAGCGATCCGCGAAAAGAACTGGAAGCTCATCGAGTTCTACGAAGAAGGAGACCTAGAACTCTACGATCTCGCCAACGATCCCCAAGAAAGGAACAACCTTGCCACAAAGAACCCGAAGAAGGCGCAGGAATTACTTGCCAAATTCAAAGCCTGGAAAAAATCTGTCGACGCCCAAGCCATGACTCCCAACCCCAAGCACGACCCCAACCTCAAGAAAGGACGAGCCAAGAAGCCGAGGAAAAAGAAGACCAATAAATAATCTTCGACCCGATTCCGGGGGACGCCTAAAATCTCCACGTCCATCCCACCTTTGCGACGGCCTCCCGTCCGACGCTTTCATAGCGTCTTTCCGGACCTACTTTTGCCAAGCTCTGGTTTACCACAAAATAAACATCACTCCCCGGCTTCACCGTCCACCGGACCCGCCCGTTGAGACCAACTTCCTCAGAAACGTTGTCGTATTGCACATCACCGGTAAGCAGTAAATTGCTCGTCGGGGTCCATTGCACCGCGCTGTTGACTACAAGGGTATTGAAATCTCCTCCCGGCAGTTGATGCCAAGCATTAGCTGCCGAAATTCGGGTAGCCCAATCCGGGCCGGGCTTCCAATAGACATTCAATTCGATCTCCTGTCTTTGCCCCCCCAAATATTCTCCGGCACTGGCCTCCAACTGACCTCCCCACTCCCACGACGAAGGCGTTTCGATCCCCCCTAATAATTTCGTGCTCCGGTAATCTCCCACCGGAACAACCACCCCGTCAGAAATTTCGAAATCCTCAAGAAAGCGCTCCCATTCATGCTCGATTCCAAACTGAATCTCGCCACCCCCCTTGCGCTCAAAGGTCACATTGAATTCATATTCTTCCGAAAGAATTTCCCAGTTCAGATCTGCATCAAATCCAGCCGAAAAATCAAAATCAATTTCATTCCATCGACTCCCTTTCGGCGCCATCTCGTAGGAAAAAAACGAAATGAATTCATAAATCCCCGGTCGCCTCACAAAGCCCATCGCCGGATCCAAATCCTCTCCCACCCGCTGGAGCCCCGCCCGCATGTAGATCGGGTTGTTCGGATAAATCGCCGTCAATCCCCAGCCATAATCCTCCACCCCTTCATTCTCGGTCTGCATATACCAGCCAATCAACTCCCCCGTCTTCGCCTCTTGTCCCAGAAATCGGCTATCCTTTAAATGGAAATCCAAACCATAGGTTCGCGCCAAACCATTTCCCCTCGGATCACCGTCCGTCACAATCGCCCCCACAGTGGACTCTCCAAAGAGATCGTAAGTCACTCGTCCTGCAAACACTTCATCTGCCAGCAAGGAACCTTTCTCTTCCAAGCCTACTCCTAGCACACCAAGATTCCACTTCCCGATTTTCCCGGTCAACTTCGCGCCCATCTCGATCGGCACCCGCTCCCCATCCTCCGACAAGCCAATCGTGCGTGAATGAAATGGCAGCGGACTCCGACGAATCCCCCCATATCGAAAATATCGCGCATCCTCCAAAAAGAAGGAACGCTTCTCCGGAAAGAATATCGGAAAGCGAGTCGTGTTAACCACCCGCTCATCCACTTCCGTGTTTGCAAAATCCGTCTGCCAAGTCCACGTCGCCGTCAACGACGGCGTGATGCGGTAAAACAGATCCATTGAGGGCTCGAGTTCCGTCATCACCGACCCGTTCTCGTCCTCCCTCCAGCGCCCAACCGCCGTCGGGCGCGCATCCAAACCCAAACCCGTCTTCAACTCCCGCATCCCCGTGATCCGACCCGCTCCCTCCAGTGCATACAGCGACTTCTGCCGCGTCGCCGAAGCCCAACGCAACTTCTCCTCCTTCCGCCGAATCACCCGCTCGATATTAAATCCCCAGCTCTCTTGGTTTGGCTCGAAGGAAATACTTCGAAAAGGAATTTCCACCTCCGCCACCCAACCGTTCGCTGTCACCCGCGTCTTGGCCTCCCAGATACAATCCCATTCCATCTCAGGGCGATTTCCCGACCGCACAATCCCGTCACCCAGACTCCCGCCCGCCGCGATCCCAAAAAAGTATCCCTCCGTCCCACGCGCAAAGGGGTCGATAACAATTCGCAAGCGATCATCTCCCGACCCCGTCGAGTCCCTCCGTCGGTCCCGAGCGAGCACTCCCGCCGGCGTTCCGTCAAAACAAGTCACTCCCAAATAAAGCGCCTCGTCCGTCCGCATCAAACGCACCTCCGTCCGCTCCGACGGCTTGGCACCCTCACGCGGTTCAACCTGCCCCAGATTCGAAATCGTCACCGCCCGCCCCCATTCCACTTCATTCAGAACCCCGTCAATCTTCGGCTTCTCCTCAACCCGCTGGGGCTTCACCGCATGCTGCCCCTGCCCGGCCCCCATCATTCCAAGCGAGAGCATCACCACGATCCTCCCGGCTTTTTTAATTATTAAGCTCTCACTCATCCGTTCGTCAGCCGCCATAGAAACCAAATTGCTAATCTCCCTTGTTAGTCCCCTAGTCATGGTAATCGTAACAATAGAAATAAAGTAAATCATCCATCTGCTTGGGCACCATGCAATCCAACTTGCCCCCTGGCTCATCAGCCAATGCCAACGAAACAAAAAAAGGGCGAAAAAGAAGCCAGAGAAGTCGCATCACGGAGGGATTAAGAAAAAGCATGAGCTAAAGCCATCTCATTTACGCCCTACCACAAGTATTCTGTCAGAGACCGACATCCGCCCTGACCTCTCAAATTCCTAGTAGTCATCTTCCATCTGTGCCAAACTCGGTGCATGTCAGATGAATCATCGCGAACAGACCTCTTGTGGGAAACGATTCAGCAAAAGGAAGATTACCCTATTTTCCGGCTTTGCTATCTCAGCAAGCCCACCAAACCCTTCACGGCTGAGGACCTCGACGATATCGAGAGCAAATCGATCAAAGCCAACAACGAGCGTGATGTCACCGGTCTCCTGATTGTCAACGATGACCGGATTCTCCAGATTCTCGAAGGAGCCGAAGACTCGGTCCGAAAACTCTATACCAAGATCGAAGCCGACAGCCGCCACACCATGCTCAAGTTGGTCTCTGCCGTGGAAGACGAAGTGCGTCTCCTCTATAAATGGAGTATGGTCGTGCGGGGATTGGCCGGAACTCCCACGAAATTATTGGAACAGTTCACCCAGGTCTACGACGAACTCTTGGCCGCCGAGCCACAGGCAGAAATCTCCATTGATCATGTCGATCTTTTCCGCGAAATCGCTCTCTTCGATACTCTTCCGAGGAAGGTTTGAGAAAGAGGACACCCGCCATGTTCGCCCAATAAACCAGAAAGGGCGTCCTTTAGAATCCGATGGGGATTACTCGGGAGCACACTCTTTTGCCACTTTGGCAGGGTGCTTCAGCTTATCGCGAACCTCTTTGGGGTTCATGGCAGCCACGGTCGCTTCATCCATTCCCAAAGCGACAAGACGCTTCCGATGGTCGTTTTGACGTTTGTTTCTCGCTGAATTCGACTTTGTAGGACGATTTCTGTTTTTGTTACGCGCTTGTGTTGAGGCCATGGTGGTATTTTTTCCCTAGCTAAAAGAAGAGTTCCTGTTGATTGGCTAGGTCAATCTCAAGAACGCGGCCTATTTAGGTTCGATGGAGACCCCGGTCAACTGGAATTCTGACTCAAGCGGACTCTTGTTAAGGGGATTGATCCGCGCAATGTCTTAAAAAGGCGCTGGGAACCGGGACACATCCTGAGAAGCTTGCAACCACGGGGCACTCTCCACGCAAAGCGCCGGACAGGGAAAAACACTGCCCCCGGGAGTCTACTGCAGAATCTTTTTGATCACCGGCTCGATCCCATCGGCCATTTTCATAAAGCCAAGATCTGTTGGGTGAACGCCATCAACAGTGCATTCGTCGGCATGCTCTCCGAGAAGCGCTCCTCCATCGAGGAAATGGATGTTGGCATCCCCTCCCGCTCGCCGGGTCTTCACAAGGTCCGCCTGAAATTTTGCCCGGGCCTGAACCACGACGAGTTGAGGGCGCCCGAATAATTCGCCCGCATAGCGGATCTTGGAAATAATGAGGATGGGAATATCTTTGTCCTGAGCGCGAAGGAGGTCCACGAATGGCCCAAGTGTTTGCCGAATTGATTCTCCGGCGTTGGCTTCGTAGTCGAGGACGATGAGCTTCTTGCGGTCGATCTGATTAATGAGCTTTGCCAAAGCCGGCTCACCTCTGCCATTACCGGAGAAACCGAGATTTACAAATTCCCTATTCAAGCGACGGCTGAGGATATTGGTGTAGGCCATACCCGGGCGCGCGGCGCATCCACCTTGCGTGATCGAAGTTCCATAAACGACAATCGGCCCGTCATCCACGTACGGTAAGGGAGGGGCAATCGTCGAACCTGCCGCCACACCGACCTCAACAGACTCAACGCCATTATAGAGCGGAAAATTCAAAGTGAAATGGCGCATGCTTTTCGTACTATTCACGAGCGTCACTTCATAGTCCTTGGCCTGCGCACTAAATCTGGCAGTGGCGAGGTAGCGTTGCTTAAAGGGGTCGCCGACATAGAGATCGAAGCCGCTCTGCCCGGTCGCGGGCATATGATACATCCCGGACACCTGACGCAGTTTCACCCTCAGCAAAACTTTGGGACTATCCGACTGGAACTGAATCTGCCCGCCCGCCGTTGAATTCGCCAAGCTGTCAACGGCCCCACGAATCGACCACTGGGGGTTCACCGGCAACCTGCGATAGACCTTGTCCTCGCCAATCCAAGGGAATCCGACGAGTCGAAACGGGGCAGCGCGCGGATCGAACCAAGCGACCCCTTTCGAATCCGCCTTTTCCAAGGTCATGTTTCGATCGAGCTTTTCGATATCGATTTCTTGAGCCCTAAGGATTGGGCCGGACATCGAGAGACAAAGAGCGAGAGAGAGGGGGTATTGCATGGGATATTGAAGACTAACTTTGGGACCTTGGCGATAACCGAACAATCCCTTCCGGCCTATCTTGGGACTTCCAATGTTGCCATTACCCCGTATCAGCAGGATGACTTTCCAGCTCAATGGTCATTTCTGAAACCTTCATTGTCCCAATGGTTCTCGGACAACTCATTATCACCCCAAAACATTGAATCTCCCAGAATGGGATCTAGTGAGGCGATAGGGGCCAAACTTGGCAGGGTAATCCTCTCACCTATCTGATCGGCAAATGACCGTTTCGGTGATTGCCCCTTTGGAAAGATGGCGTATCCTAGATCCATCATTAAGTATTCACGTCGCCATTTACTACAGGGAAGTCTTGCTGGTGGAACTACCGGTCTTTTGACCGGGCTCGGTCAGGCCCAAAATCAAGGCGCCCTCGAAGCAAACGTAATGAGGAAAAAACCACGTGGGATTATTTTCTGTGTCTCGGACGGGATGAGCCAGGGCGTAATCTCAATGACGGAGGCTTTCTCAAATCAAGTGCGAGGTAAGGGAACCCATTGGTGGGAATTACTGGCAGGCGGGAAAGCAGTCCTCGGGCTCATGGATACCGCGTCCTCAAGTTCCATGGTGACCGACTCCGCTGCCGCCTCTTCAGCCTGGGGTTCCGGAAAGCGCGTGCCGAATGGACAGATCAATTTCGACGCGAACGGGAAAAGACTCGAGTCGATCGGCGAGACTCTGGAAAAGAAAAACGTGCGCCTCGGATTGGTGTCGACGGCGAGTATTACGCACGCGACTCCAGCCGGTTTCGCCGCTTCTGTCATTAGACGGGGCCAAGAGGATCACATCGCTTCGCAATACCTCAATCGCGTTGATGTCATCCTCGGTGGGGGCTCGAAGTTTTTTGACGCAAAAACGCGAAAGGACAAGAGGGATCTTTTCGGAGATTTTGCGAATGAAAAATATGATGTCATCCGCTCGCGGGACGGGCTTTTGAAATCAAAATCCAAGAAGATTCTTGGCACCTTTTCTTCCGGACACATCCCCTACTCCATTGATCGTGATCAGGATGAGGCAATGCAAAAAACGGTCCCGACCCTTTCCGAGATGAGCGAAGCGGCCTTGTCTCGCTTTTTAGATGACGATGCCCCTTTCCTGATGCAAGTCGAAGGCGCCCGCATCGATCACGCCGCGCATAAAAATGACATCGGAGCAATTTTAAACGAGCAAATGGCATTTGATGACGCCGTCGGAAAAATGTTGGCCATGACCGAGGGCCGCGACGACATCCTCTTTGTTTTGACCAGCGATCACGGGAATGCAAACCCTGGACTCAATGGCACGGGAGCTAGCTATCGTCAGACCAATGAGCACTTCTCCAAAATCGCCCGCATCAAAGGATCCGTAGAGTGGTTTCTTCAGCAATGGGGAAAGACCAAAACGAAATCCTCAGCGGAGATGAGCAAGCTCATGGAAGCGACCTATGGCTTCAAGCCCTCACCCCGGGAACTGGAAGCCGTAATGGATCGTACTGCCGGAAAGAAAGTTACCCAATGGAGCAATCAGCTCTCTAACCCGGTCGGCCTTCTGGGGCAGATTGTCGGCAACGTTACCGGAGTCGGTTGGACCGGCGTCTGCCACACCTCTGATCCGACGCAGATGACCTCCATCGGACCGGGGGCAGAGCACTTCGCAGGCTTGGTGAGAAACGATTCGATTCGCGATCGCCTGCTCGACCTCATATTGGGCTAGGCCGGGGAGTGCTGCGCCTCTCTCCAAGCTGTCGGGGGCAAGCAGTTTACCAACCCATTCATAGGCCCGCGCGCATTGACCAGCTTCCTTGGCGTCCAGCATCATGGTGGCCACTCTCTTCTTCGTCATCAAAGGAATCATGGCCAACGGTTCCAATGCAGACCTGTAGACCAACGAAGCCCGGATCGAGGTCACCAAATAGACGATCCTCGTAACGGGGGCTTCCCAGTAATTGCTGCGAGAGGGCAGAGGGGAAAGGAATGCCGCATTCTCAAATTACCTCCTTGCTCTGGTCATACAGATCGCTCAACCTCCCCACCGACTCTTGTAAAAAACCATGATCAACAAACGACGCCAATTCCTCAAATCCACCCTAGCCGCCGGTGTTTCGCCCTTCATCTCAGGGGGCCTTGCCGGAGCACAAATTATCGGAGCCAATGATCGCCTCCGTCTAGCCGTAGCCGGGCTCAATGGCCGTGGTAAGAGTCACATCGATGGTTTTCTCGGGCAAAAGAATGTCGAAATCGCTTATCTTATCGATCCCGACAAAAAAGTTCTCGCCAGTCGCATGAACGACCTGCGCAAGAAGGTCGAAGCAAAAGGCCGACCCTTCACCACGAAAGGCATCTCGGACATCCGCGAAGCACTTGCCGATAAAAACCTCGACGCTGTTTCCATCGCAACTCCGAACCATTGGCATTCTCTGATGACGATATGGTCCGCCCAAGCCGGCAAGCACGTCTACGTCGAAAAGCCCATGAGCCACGATGTCGCAGAAGGCCGCATCTGCGTCGAAGCCCAACAAAAATACGGCGTCGTGATTCAACACGGCACCCAGCGTCGCTCCGATGCCGGGATTGCCGGACTGAGCAAAGCGATCCGCGCCGGGAAATTTGGGCGCCTCAAAATCTCCTACGGATACTGTTGCAAACCACGTGGCGGAATCGGCCACGACAAGATCGCCACTCCGCCCGAGAACCTCGACTGGAATCTCTGGCGCGGTCCCGCCCAGATAGATGACTACCACGGCAACTATGCCCACTACGACTGGCATTGGTTCTGGAAAACCGGCAACGGCGACATGAACAACCAAGGCACGCACCAACTCGACGTCGCAGCCTGGGCTCTCGATGAAGATCAAACCAATCCCGTCCGTGTGATGTCCCTCGGTGGCCGGTTCCAGTGGAACGACCAAGGCGAAACTCCCAACACCATGATGGGCATGGCCGAGTATCCCAACGGACAATGGGCTTTCTTCAACGTCCGCAACGTGAATTACAAAGGCTACGAACGTCAGGTCGAAAACGAATACTACTTCGAAGACGGCGGAAAGATCATCCGCAACAAATACTACGCGCCCGGCTCCAAAAAAGGAGAGTCCGTCAAAGTGGACAAAGGCGACGTCACTCCGGGCGGAAACTGGGGCAGCTTTATCGCAGCCTGCCGTGCCGGCAAACCAGAGATGGCCAACGGCAACGTGCTCGAAGCCCACTATGGCTGTGTCCTTGGCCACCTCATGAACAACTCCTACCGACTTGGAGAAGACGTTCCCTTCAACTCAAAAGCCGGGCGCTTCGGCGATAATACTCCGGCCGCCGAACACTTTGGTCACCTCCACAGTATCATGGCCGATGGAGTCGGCGTTCCCAAAGACGGCTCAAAATATAAGGTCGGTCCTTGGCTTACCTTCGACCCCAAGGCCGAAAAGCACACCGGCGAGCACGCCGCCGCAGCCAACGCTCTCCTTAAAGATCCCAATCGGAAAGGCTTCGAAATCCCGGCACCCGGCAAAGTCTAGTTACAAAAGTTCCTCTTTGTGGAGTGACTTTCAGTTTCAGGAAGTGGCTCTCCCCCAATTGAGGGAGAGCTGATCGTTGGACTGGGGGCCCGCCAAAAAAGTCATCGGTCACCCGCTCGGCAACCTGCCCCTCGGAGATTCATCTCAAAGGGATCCCCAGAAAGAAGCAACGGGGTGGGTAGCCTCTATATTCCCTTGAGCACGCCAGTGGAATCGCCGATGCGATCCGTAGGCGCGCCGGCCTCGTGCAACATCCGCATGTAGAGGTTGTTCAAGGGAGTTTCAACCGGAAGCTCCAGGTGGCGGCCGGGATTGAATTTCCCACCAGCGTTTCCAGCCAGAATGATGGGAAGATCATCATGGGTGTGACGATTGGCATCAGAATGTCCGCTTCCCCATACGATCATGGAGTTGTGTAGCAAGCTCTTTCCATCGACGTCTTCCGTCGACTTCATTCGCTCAAGGAAGTATGCCAATTGCTCGGAATAGAAAGTGTCGATCTTAACGATCTTATCCATCTTTCTCCGATCATCACGATGATGGGAAAGTCCGTGGTGCCCTTCGCTCACCCCCAGATGAGTAAAGTTGCGGTTACTCCCGTCGTGCGCCAGGAGGAAGGAAGAAATCCGGGTCTGGTCCGTCTTGAAAGCTATGAGCATCATATCGAAGAGCAACCGAATGTGCTCCTGATACTCACGCGGCACACCTTCCTCAGGAGCCTCGACACCAGGATTTGGTGGAGGACCAAAGCCCTCGGCTTTTTCAATACGACGCTCAATCTCACGAACCCCGGTCATGTATTCATCGAGCTTGTTGCGATCGTTTCGACCAAGCTGCTTGTTCATCGACTTGGCGTCGCTCATGACGATGTCGAGAATGGAACGTTTCTCTGCCCGCCGCTTGGCCAGGCTCTTCATACGCTCTTCATTTGAGCCACCTCCAAACAAACGCTCGAAGACCAAACGGGGATTGGATTCCGGAGTCATTGGCTGCGTCGCCGAACGCCAGGAAAGATTATACTGATACGCACAGGAATATCCCGAATCGCATCTTCCCGACTTGCGCACCGCGTCACATGAGAGCTCGAGCGAGGACAATCGTGTCTCCGATCCAATGTAATTCGCCGCCATTTGGTCGACCGAAATTCCCAATTTGATATCTGCCCCGGCTGTTTTTCTCGGGCGTGCTCCGGTGAGGAAGGTCGCCCCCGCACGCGCGTGGTCGCCCGCACCATCCGGCCCGGCAGTTCCATTAATCTGCTCCATTCCCTTGATGATCTGCAGATCCTTCTTGAAGGGATCAAGCGACTTCATCGAATGGTTGAACTTGAAATCCGAACCCACGCCCTCGGGGCGCCACTTGTCCATAATCACACCATTTGGCACATAAAGATAAGCCATGCGAAGAGGCGCGCCCGTTGCCGTGACGCTCCGGGCAACCGCTTCAGCAGCTTTCGTTTCGGCACCCAATGAGCGGAACGAAGGCAGCGCCACGCTAGCTCCGACTCCCCGAAGAAAGGCACGGCGCCCAAGATTGATCGATGGTTTTTTCATGGATTCACTTGGTTAGATTGTCCCTCGGCTTTTAGGATATGCAAACAAAAGTCATAACACCAGCCTAGAAAGCCCTATCTCCTCTACGCTTCTGAAACGGAACACTTTCAGTAATCGCATTCACAAGATCCTTGAGCCCACCTCCCGACTTGACTGTCTGAGCGATAATAGCGTCGACGGATGGAGCGTCATAATACTCCACTCCGCGTCCGAGCGCATAGGTCAACATCTTCTCAGTGAGGCAGCGGTAAAAATCCTGCTTTCGAGAGGTCACGAGGATCTTCTTGAGCTCCATGACGTTAGAAAAGTCCTCTCCAGTGACGAGTTTTCCCGCACTATCAATGTCCTTGCCATCTTCCTGGTCACGCCATTGACCGATGGCATTGAAGTTCTCAAGAGCCAGTCCAATCGGGTCCATCCGCTCGTGACAGGAGGCACAAAGCGGCTTCTCACGGTGCACTTCCATGAGCTGGCGCATCGTCGCAGTGCGATCAAACTCCTTCGCCACCTCTTCAAGCTCCGGCACGTCGGGGGGAGCCGGGGGAGCCGGTGTTCCCAAGATGTTATCAAGCACAAACAAACCACGATTCACCGGCGAAGTTCGCGTTGATTGGGAAGTCACGATGAGGAAAGTGCCCTGACCCAAAATTCCACCCCGGCCTTTCGAGCTCTGATCAAACTCCACCTTACGGAACTGTCCTCCCTTTACTCCCCCCACCCCGTAGAAGTTGGCGAGGTTTTCGTTGAGTATGGAATAGTTGGCATTCAAGAGCTCCAAGAGTGGACGATTCTCCACGAGAATATGCCGGAAGAACTCCTCCGTCTCCCTCTTCATGTCCGCCCGATGGCTGCTATTAAACACGCGGGCCGCCTTTCTCCGATCGCGCTCGCGGATAATACGTCGCACATCGATGTTCCGTCCGGGCATGTCACGCGCCTGCAACCACTGGCCCACGAAATTCTGAACCATGCGATTTCCCTTTCCGTCCTTCAACATGCGGTCGACCTGCTTCCGAAGATTCTCACGCAGCTTTCCTTTCGCCGCGAGACCCAATAACTCTTGGTCGGGCGCCGAACTCCATAAGAAATACGAAAGCCGAGATGCCAAGGCATATTCATCAATCGGAACCACCTTGCCCGGATTATCCGGCTCGGCTTGTACTTCACTTCGATAAAGGAAACTCGGCGAAGCCAAAGTCGCCGTGACCGCGAGACGAACTCCGTCGACAAACTTCGCTCCCTCTTCATCAATCTTCGCGTTCGCAAGTGAGCTAATTTGATCCACCAGCTTCTGACGCGGCGGACGCCGAAAGGCCTTCGTCGCAAAGCTCTCGACGATCTTGCGCATGTAGTCCTTTTGCTTGTCCTTCTCCCTCGGCGGCAGGCCATCGGGCAAAATCCGTTTGTAGCTGTCGGGATAAAGATCCCAGGCCCCATCCGAACCAAGATGCTTCAATCGGAAACGATCCACGCGAATGCCCGCTGTCCCTTTCCCCTCCCCCTTTTCCCCAGTTTCGATCGCAAACTCAAACCGATGCTCACCTTTCGGCAGCTGAAGTTTCTCCACAAAGCGGCTGCGCACATACTTGTCCGAGTTAATGTCGAACTCCTTGAGCTTCTTGCCATCGACAAAAATCTGCCACTTCCCGGTTTGTTTCTTCGGACGGCCCCCTTCGCTCTGAAGCGAGTAGGCCACTTCCAATTCATACTCGCCGCCCGCATCAATGCGGCGTTTCGCCGTCACGATCTGCTTTTGATTCACTTCCATGAACCGCGCCGTCTGGCTTCCACCCCGGTCTTTGAAACTCCCGGCATCGATATCGATGGGCTTCGGCTTTCCCGCATCCTCCGGCACGGCAATGACGGCGATCTCCTCGGCCGCACTGAGATACTTTTCCATCAGGAGCGGCGAAATCGTGAGCACATCTCCGATGGTATCAAATCCAAACCCCGTATCGTCGGCAGGGAAATTATCATTCGCGTTAAACCGCACTCCCACAACATCCGCGATGGTATTTTGATACTCCTCGCGATTCATGCGCCGGATCGTCACCCGACCCGGGTCGGGATTTTCGGGATCCAGTTTGAAAATCCTCTTCTCAATCCAGGAAATGATTTCCTTCCGTTCCTCCGTGCTCGGCTGAAACTTCCCTTTCGACGGCGGCATGAGGTCTGTGCGGACATTCTCCCAGATCCGCAGCCATGTCAGCTGATCCTCTAGCATCGCCTCGGTGCTCTCATACTCATCGAGTACAAAATCCCCCTTCATACTCCCATCGCCATGACAGTCGAAACAATAGTCCTGCAACAGCGGCTCGATCTTCTTTTGAAATTCAATTTTCACCTCCTTAGGCACCTTTTCCTCGGCCACAGAAAGCCCTCCCGTCAGCAGGACTGCGGTCAAGACAAGTGAGAGCGTCGAAGCAGATTTCATTGAGTCCCCTTTCAACGGGGGCAAGCCCCCGCACTTATCACCGAAATCTAAAGTTCGTTCGGACAAGAGAATCAAACGGTCCCACTTCGCCCCCCTGTCACCGGGCTTACCAAATCAAGAAACAAACCGACGAATACGGGGGATCGGCATGATCCCCCCGCTGAATAAATTTCCAATCCTTACTTCCTGATTTTCAAGGAGAATTCTAGCTCTTTCGAGTCCAGCTCCCATCCGCCATCCTTCCTGACTAACTTAAAAGGCTGACCTTCCAGGCCTTTCTCACTGATTTCAGGTCCATGCTTCAGTGCGGACTTCAACATCGCCTGTGCGATCGAAGTCTGATCCTCTCCACGGACCATCTTATTAAGAGTCGGCATCGCCAGTGCCACCAAAATATTCCTAGTCAGTTTTTTGTTGGCTGTGAGATCGGCTGTCATATTCTCCTCGAATTCCGCCACGGCGACACGTCGCGCTTTACCCTTCAACTTCAGAGCGGCCATGCCCTTAGCATGCACCTTGCGATAACTATCGGTCATTTCATGAATCAGCTTGGGGTCCTCGAAGGGATCACTTTCTGTGCTGCTGGCGGCGAGCCCCAACTTCTCCCTCGCTTGATCAAAATCTTCTTGGAGCCCTTTCTCCCAAGCATCAATCCATGCGAGTTCCGAGGCAAAGGCCTGGGGCAGCGAACTCAGACCGGGCAGCTCGCTTTGGCGGCGGGCATAGTCTCCCCGCATTTCCGCATCCCAACTCATGCAGTGACGTGCCGCTGTCTCAATCGTTCTCCGCTCCAGAACATTCTGGATGATATTGCTGATCAAAAAGGGAGTCACTCCGGCATCGCGAGCGATGTGATGAGCCATCAAAAGAAGATCGATTCCCCCAGCCACTTCACCCTTGGCAAATTTCGCTTCCGCGAGGACCAACACGATCGTCGAAAACTCGCGCATCTTGGCCAGATGAGGGGTAGTCATTGCGACTCCCTCTTCCCAGGCCAGCCCCCATTTGCAGGGAGCCTCGGAAACGACCGCCTTGCGCAAAAATTTCACCGGCTGCTCGAAATCGAATTCTTCGATAATCTCCGCCTTGAAGGGGATCTTGCCATCGGCAATTTCACGCAATTGCCTCGCTTGCACCTCGCTTAGGGGAGGAAGCTCAGCAGCGGCCTGCCAATAGAGCAGTGCTGGATTTGTGTTTCGGGAACTCCGAACCTCGGCAGCTCGCAGCAGGGAAGACGCGCAACAAAGGATGACGAGAATGATGGATTTAATTGGGTATTTCATCAGAGTAATTTGGATAATAGTTGGGTCGTTCGCGTGCTAGCGATTTGATTCAAAAACAGCGGCTGATCTCGGAAGGACAACACGAGCGGCTCAACGGTCTGCATAGGTTTCAGAGATGTATGGGTCGATCAGAAATCAAGGTTCACTTTTTTTTGCCGATCCACGATCTAAAAGATAATCGACCCAAGGTCGAGCGGGTTAGCTGAATCACCTCGCGAGGGAAGCTTCCACCCAAAATACTTTCATGCTACCTATCCCCCATGTCCATGAGTGTTCGCTCCGCCATCCTCTGTCTCGCCTTAGTTTGTCTCCAGTCCTGCGGCAGCGGTAATTCATCACCAACCAAACCCAGCAAACTTCACTGGGACGACGTGCAATCCTTCATCGCCAACCAGCGCAAGGCCGGTCACCCCAACTACAATCCCGAGTTGCTCTACGTCGTTGATCCCGCGAAGCAACGGATGCGCGTCATTTCCCTCAAAACCCGCAAGACTCATGAGACTCTCCGCTGCGGCACCGGAAAACGTGGCTTGGGAACCAAGCATGCCCAAACCCCTCCCGGGTTTTTCACGATGGGCGGGGTCCGCATTGCCAAGGGCGCCAACCATGCCATCCAAACCGGAGATTCCAAAAAAGGCGTCGCCGGAATCTACGCCGAGATTCATTTTCCGCCGACCTACCCCGACCCCAAGCGACGCGGCTACGTCCCCAATGGAGTGGTCATCCACTCATATAATCCCGATGCCAGCAAAATGCTCCAACAACGGCGGTCCCAACGACTGATCGGACGCATTCCCTGCACCTTCGGCTGCCCCGTTCCTGATATCGACGAAGCGCACAAGCTGGTTCCCTATCTCAAAAGGTCTTATGGAAAATTCGACCCAACCGCCAAGCCCAACGCCAACCTTCGCAGCCTCATCAGTCAGGGGCAGGTCAAAGTCTACCAGCGCAAACAACTCGGCGATCCCATTTTGATCCTCAACCGCCAGTAGCGGCCCACCCTTACTTCGTCCGTGGTGGGAATTCCGCCTTGGTCTTTACGCTGGTAGTGGCACGCCTTTCCGCCTGCCATTTCTTTGGCTTGGTGGGGAGAACGGTGTCGTCTCCATAGCCTTTTTGCAGCGCAAGGAGTTGCTTGCGAATGTCTTCGATGAGTTCCTTTTTCTCGGGATTTCCGTAGAGATTTTTTAATTCATCGGGATCCGTTTTGAGGTCGTAGAATTCCCACTCCCCAAATTCATAAAAGTTGATAAGCTTGTAGCGGTCAGTCCGGATGCCGTTATGGCGGGGTACCTGATGGTAGGAGGGATATTCGTAGTAGTGGTAGTAGATAGACTTCCTCCAATCATCGGGGGTATTACCCGTCAAGAGAGGGACAAGTGATTTGCCCTGCATGTCGGCGGGAATTTTTGCGCCGGCCATTTCGAGGAAAGTCTGGGCGTAGTCGAGGTTTTGCACCAACTCGGTGTTGCGTGAGCCGGGCTTGATCTTGCCGGGCCAGGAAACGATGAGAGGCATCTTGAGCGACTCTTCATACATCCAGCGTTTGTCGTACCATCCGTGATCACCGATGTAGAAACCTTGGTCGGAGGAGTAAACAAAGACAGTATTATCAGCGAGGCCTTCGTCTTCGAGAGTCTTGCGGAGGCGGGCGAGATTTTCATCCACGCCCTTAATGCTGCGGAGGTAATTCTTGGCGTAGCGTTGGAATTTCCAGCGAACGAGATCGCGTCCGGTGAGCTTGGCTTCACGGAAGGCCTTGTCTTTGGGGCCGTAGGCGGCGCGCCAGACTTTGAGTTGCTCGGGCGTCATGCGCTTCATGTTCATGTATGCGGAGCGATCTTCGCTGGGACGACGTTGCTTGGGAATTTTGAGATCGGGAGTGAGATCCGTGAAGAGGTCGTGATCGAGATACATGTGACGATCAATTTCCATCTCCTGATGCTGGGCGGGAATGCGGCCTTCGTATTGGTCGAAGAGAGTATCGGGCTCGGGAATCTCGATATCGTCGTAGAGCTTAAGGTGGCGGAGGGCAGGCATCCAGGTGCGGTGCGGGGCCTTGTGCTGGCACATCAACATGAAGGGCTTGCCGAGAGCTTTGGATTCTTTCACGAAATCGATAGCCATGTCGGTAACAATGTCGGTGCAATATCCCTGAACAACCTTGCGACCCTCGGGGGTGATCAAAGCCGGATTGTAGTAATCGCCCTGCCCGGGAAGAACGGCCCAGGAATCGAAGCCCTGTGGGTTTCCTTTGAGGTGGGACTTTCCGTAGAGTGCCGTGTGGTAACCGGCAGCGCGGAGAATTTTCGGGAAGATTTGCTGATTCCAGTCGAAGCTATTCCCATTGTTCATGAAGCCATTTTTGTGGCTGTGTTTGCCGCTCATGATGACAGCGCGGGACGGTCCGCAGATCGAGTTGGTGCAGAAGGAATTTTCGAAGAGCATCCCGTCAGCCGCGAGCTTGTCTATTTCCGGAGTCGGGTTCACCGACTTAAGCCAGCCGTTGTAAGCCCCGATGGCGTGAGGTGCGTGATCGTCGGTGAAGAAGAAAACGATGTTTGGTTTCTTCGCGTGACCGAGCGTAGCGAGAGACAAGAGGAGCAAGGGAAGCAACTTCATGCCGCGAAGCTAGAGAAGCGGGAATGACTTGTCCAGCGAGGGAGGCGGGATTTCCCAACAAACAAGTATGCAGTCTAGAGCCAGGTTACATGAACGGAAGGCGCCAATCATGAAAAACAGTCACATTGAGAGAAGTTCACCTCAAGAAGAGAAATCAACACCCAGCTCCCAATTCCTCGTGAGTGTGAGTGCAATCCCAACAACCAACCTGGTATCCGAAAGGCTTTTCCCCCAATGTCTGGGTTGAGCGTTATCACCCCAAGATTTAATGCATTTCCACCGCGCAGGATCCCAGTCCGCCGCGAAAGTAACTGAAGCGAACATTGGGGTGATCAGCGAGGAGTGACATGGGAACAGCTGAGTCCGTAATGCCTTTGGAAATCATGAGTGCGGTCAGTCGTTGACCAAGCGGATTGTCGTGGACTCCGGCCTGCCAAATCGAGACCCTCCCGGCCTGCCAGGTTTCGACCGGTCCGACAGTGACAGCCTGATTCGGAACCATGGTAATGTTTCCACCACCCGAAGTGCGGGCGTTCTGCGCCAAGGTCACGGGGTGAAGTTCAACGACACGAGTTGCGAGTTGACGATATTCCTCCGGTGACGGAGGCGAATCGGTATACCGCCCTTCCCGACGAAGCGGGTCATTGAAAGCCCAATGTTTGATGTCGCCCTGCCCACCCTGCATCACCGCGCATCGAACTCCCGCATTCCAGGAGTCGATGAAGGCTTTCGTGTCGGCCTTTGGAAAATGGAGATTCTCTTCGGGCACGGGCTTGTTGAGGCGATCAAAGAGCAATTCCCGGTCGGCCCGCTCGAAGGAAAGCGGATGATCAAGCGGGACCTCCTTGTCATCGTCGCCGACCCATTCGTCCATTCCCCAGAAATGCGCATGGGAAAGATCGAGTTCAAGTTCGTTGCAGAGACGGGCCACCAGAGGCAATTGCTCGGTCGGCCCAATTGGCCCACAGATCCCAACCGGATTATCCGCCGTCGCTTGTTGCCAGGCCTTGATGTATTCGAGCGCTTCGCTCAGGTAGAATTCCTCGAGCGTATCGTAGAAGACAACCTCAAATCCAGGGCGCGAAAGTTGCAGGAGATCGTCCGGAGTCAGACGGGCGGCGTCCTGAATCAGCTCATCATCGAGAGTAGTGTAATCCCACCAGTCCGGGGAAATTTTGGAAAGTTTGCGCATTTTTTATGAAGTGCCTGTTGAAGAATAGTTCGAATTGATCAGGTAGCGGTCGCCAAGAATTTCAGTAAGCGGATCTTCATCGTGAGCGGAGTAGCCAAGATGTAAATGCCGTCGCCAACCTTCGGCTTTTTCAAATTTACCGGAGAGCTCCCCGACCTTTCCGGCCAGCGTATCAAGAACCTGCAGGTAGGAACTCGCCCCTTGGGAATGATCCAGCCAGTTCTGCTGGGATGCGTGCGCCGCGAGGGCCTCCCGCTGCTTGTCGATGACCATCGTTGTATCGACATACGATCCCGCCGTCACCGGCACACGGAGCGGATCGCAAAGACCATGCGGCATGGAGTGGTAAACAAAAACATCTTCGGGATAAGTCTCGCGAGAAGGTGGATCGGTTTCGAAATTGGGCATCCCTCTGGTGAAGGCTGCCGTCACGGCCAGTCGACAAGCATTGGTGTGATCCTCCATATAATCCTGTGGCGGATGGGTTAGGACAATCGACGGCTTCACTTGCCGCACCACGCCGGCGACTTTGCGGAGTTTGGAAAGGTCGTAGAAGATCTCCAGGTCATCGCAAATCGGCGGGTGAAAAGTCGCTCCCAAAATAGCGGCGGCATTTTGAGCTTCGCTCAAACGAACCCGTCGTGTCTCTTCCGCATCCATCTCGGTCGACCCACAACTTCCGGTCGAAAGATTAAAGTAATGAATTTCGAATCCCGCTTCGCGGAGGAGAAGCAAAGTGCCGGCCCCAAAGTATTCGATGTCATCGGGGTGAGCGAATATAGCGAGAGCGGTCTTACGTTTCATGGGTCATCTACAGTCGAATAGCACGTCCCTCGGCAGCGCTTTGGTCGGCGGCAAAAAGCACCTGGAAGGTCTTGAAGGCTTCTTCGTAGCTGGTCAGCGGCATCGCTTCTCCTTTGTCGAGAGCATCGAAGAATGCCTGAAATTGATCTTGGTAAGGGTGATCGGCCACGTCACCTGAATCAGCGAGAGCCACCGGTAACTCCGCCCAGGTCTTGTCACGAAGGTGGAGCTTCGAGGAGTAGAGTTTGTTGTCGAGAATGCTTCCCTCGCTGCCACACAAGTGCGTGTGGAAGTAGTAGGGCTGGAGGCAATCGATCACGCTGGCGCACTTCCCGACCGCCCCGTTTTTGAATTTAACGAGCATGGTCGTCGTTGTGGGATATTCATATTTTGCGAAGTCCACATTCTTGGACTGGGCATTGTAAGCGGTAACCTCTTCCACCTCCGAGCCCATACACATGAGGAGAGCATCGAGGGCATGGCACCCGGCCGAAAGCAACGAACTGCCACCGTTTTCCTTGGTGGTGTTCCAACGATACTGGCCATACCAGGGACCGATACCGTGATAGTAATCGACTTCCCCGTAATGAATGTCGCCGATCATTCCATCATCAAGAAGCCCCTTGATCGTGGTGAGTTGGGAAATGAAACGCAGTTCGAAACAAACACAGGACTTTGTGCCATTCTTTTCAAAAGCTGCCTTAATCGCCTCGGCATCGGCGAGGTTCAGCGTGATCGGCTTTTCCAAAATAATCTGCTTGCCAGCCTCCGCAGCGGCGATGGCCTGGTCTTTGTGTTGGCCTGGATAAGATGTGATATCGACGACATCGATGGAATCGTCCGCGAGAAGATCCTCAACCTTATTGTAGATTTTGATCTCTCCTCCATGCGCTTCCGCAAGAGCAGCCGGATCCAGATCGCGGGAAGAATACACCGCAGTGACTCTCCCCTGGCTGGTATTATTAATGGCCTCAATGTGAGCGGTAGCCGCCCAGCCATAGCCGATCACCCCGACATTATAAGTCTTACCCATAAGGTGAATGCTACGAACAATGCCCTCAGGTCATAGCATTAATTATTGAAAAATTACCACTCCCCACCCGCTTTGCTGCGTCTGGGAGCTGACTCTTCAGTGCGACCTTGGATTCACCGGAGAGTGAAGCGCACCGCCCGGCGGAGTGCTTCTACTTCTCCTCTTGATAGCCGTGCCAGACCCACTCGATAGCATGAGGGAGGAATTGGGTCTTGGCGTTGCCGATTCCGTGACCGGAATTTTGGCAGAAGAGATACTGGTATTCATAGCCCTTCGTTTTCAGGACTTTCGCCATGCGATGATTGGCTTCGACCCAATCGTGCATGTCATCACGCATGACATTCGGGTTAAGAAGATCGTAATCGCCCACCGCGAGAAAGAGCCGGATCGGTTTCTTTGGGCTTTGAGGAATCAGCTTGTCATGGAAATCCCAGGCCCCACCCGGCGTCTTGGGATCAAAGGGCCACTGCTGATTCACGAAAGTCCCGGAGGTGGTCAACACGCGGCGATACAGATCGGTGCGATACCATGCCATGATGAGGGCGGCCGATCCACCGGAGCTGCTTCCCATCACGGCGCGTCCGTCCGGATTTTTGGTGAGTTTAACCTGACAATTTTTCTCCACCCGGGGAAGAACCTCGGTCTCGATATACTCGGCAAAGACCCCAGACATGGTGTCGTATTCCTTGCCCCGCTGATGACCCTGGGCATCTCCACCGCCATTGGCGATCTGAATGACCACCATCGGGGGCACCCGCTTCTGGGCGATGAGATTATCGAGGATATTTGGGATCGTTTGCTTGGGTTTCCCTTTCGGTCCGTCATGACAAACCATGAAGGGCGCGGCACTGCCCGCTTTGTATTGCGCAGGCACATAAACGGTAATCTTCCGGGTATAGTCGATCTCATGAGTCTCAACGATCAAGGTCTTGGGGTTCTTGGGATCGACTGTGCCGAAAACCTTTCGGGCAATCCCCGGATTGAGAAGCTTGGTGGTTTTGGAATCGATGGTGAACTGAGTCACTTTCCCTTTCGGCCCATCCTTGAGCGCTTTGCGTTCGGGAGCAGGTCTGTATTCAGGCCCAATGACATAGTTGCCCACGGCATCGACCGGCGGATTGACCCCGGACTGCTCATCGAGACGCTTAAAGGTCGGCGCTCCCGGGGCATCGAATGCCCGCACCGGTGGCTTGGGGCGCTTGGCGGATAAGCTGGTAAGCACGAGCAAAGTTCCCAGACTGGCGAGTGCGATTGTTTTGAGAGAGTTCATTGGATGGAGTCTCTTTACGTATCCAACCACTGTTAACCATCAGACATGATGGACTTTTTTTGGTCACCGAGTATCTTAGGCTGCGCTATTTCAGGAAAGACGAGCAGGTTCCTATCAACTCGAAAGATCGCTGGGTCACTCTCAATGAGCACCCTGTTACGGAAAGATTTCTGAACACAAAGCCAGCGGTCAAGGTCGCCTCCTAACGGTCTTTACCTTCTCCCCGAAAGCCTTCGGAGTCACCTCCGGGGGCTGTCGTTTGCCTCGATTCCAATCTCTTCGAAAAGCTCGCATCGCCGCTTCAAGTGTCTAGAGTTCCCCAATGCAAAGCCGTCGCCACTTCATTAGCACTGCCGCTGCCGCCTCACTTGTCACGACCACCCGCGCCGACACCAAGCCCGGTCAAAAACTCCGTGTCGGAGTCATGGGACTGAGCCGGGGCAAAAACCACATCAGCAACTTTGCCCAACTCGAGGGAGTCGAGATCGCCTACGTCTGCGACGTCGACAAAAACCGCCTCGCCTCCGGAGCCAAACTTGCCACCGAAAAACAAGGCGGCAAGGCACCCAAAGCCGTCACTGATTTCCGTCGCATCCTCGAAGACAAGAAGGTCGACATTCTCTCTATTGCCGCGCCGAATTTCTGGCACGCCCCCGCCACCATCCTCGGCTGCGATGCGGGAAAGCATGTCTACGTGGAAAAACCAGGCAGCCATAACCCAAGCGAGGCCGAGCTCATGGTCGCCGCAGCGAAACGCACCGGTCGTAAGGTGCAAATGGGAAACCAACGTCGCAGCGCCCCGGCCTTCCGCGAGGGAATTGTCAAGCTCAAGGACGGCGTGATCGGTAAGCTTCGCTATGCCCGTTGTTGGTATGACAATAAGCGCGTCTCCATCGGCAAAGGAAAGTCTGCCCCGGTTCCAGCGCACCTCGACTACGAGCTCTGGCAGGGCCCTGTTCCGGCCCGTCCCTACAAGGATAATCTCATTCACTACAACTGGCATTGGCACTGGCTCTACGGTGGCGGTGAACTCGCCAACAACGGCGTCCATGCCCTCGACATTGCCCGCTGGGCCCTCGGGGTCGATGTGCCAGTCGTCACCAGCTACACCGGCGGGCGCTACCATTTCGATGACGATCAGGAAACGCCCGACACCGCCGACGCAACCTACGACTTTGGCAAAGTCGGCATGAGCTGGCACGGCAGTAGTTGCCTGCAGCGAAAACACGAGAAACATTCCTTCGTCAGCATCTATGGTGACGGCGGCGTGATGTCATTCGACAGCGGCGGTTACCGCATCCACGACAATGCCGGCAAGCTCGTGGAGGAGAACATGCCCGGACTCAGCGACATCCCGCACTTCCAGAACTTCGTCAACGCCATCCGCAAAGGTGAAGCCCTCAACTCCGAAATTTCCGACGCCCAGAAAAGCACCATGCTCTGCCATCTTGGCAACGCCTCCTACCGCGAGGGCCTGCAAATCAAAGGCCAGGATGTTCCCAAAAAATACTGGCGACGGGAATACTCGGAAGCTTGGAAACCCGCTGACATTTAGACCGCAATCTCACTCACCTATGACCAACATTAAATCTCTCCTCACTCTCTTCCTCCTCACTTCGCTCTCTCTTGCTGACAAACGCCCGCTTCCGAAGGTGAAGCACATGATCGATACGCACATCCACCTCTACGACTCCTCTCGCAAAGAAGGCATTCCCTGGCCGCCCAAGAACGATCAGGTTCTCTACAAACCTCACCTCCCTGCGGAATTCCATAAGGTCTCCAAACCCTCCGGACTCACCGGTGTGGTCATCGTGGAAGCCAGTGACCGGCCGGATAACAACAGCTGGATCCTTGATCTTGTCAAAGGCGACGACTATTTCATTGGCCTCGTCGGAAACGTCGATCCCTACGCTCCTGACTTCGCTGCGCAAGTGAAGGAGCTCAAGAAAGACCCGCGCTTTGTCGGCATCCGCGCCCGGAACGGGAAAGAGAAAAAGGCCATCGACTACAGCGACCAGAAATTCATCGCCAGCCTTGGCGAACTGGCCAAGCTTGATCTCAGCGTCGATCTCCTCGTCAATGGACAAGGGACTAAAGCCGTGAAGCAAATCGATCAACTGGCCCGCAAGGTCCCCCAACTCCACATCGTGGTGGATCACGTCATCGGCTATAACTTCGACGGCAAAGCCCCACCAAAGGAGTGGGTCGCCGCCGTCGAGAAGCTTGCCGAAAACAAAAACGTCTGGTGCAAGGTCTCGGGACTCTACCAACGCAGCATCCCCCAACCCGCGCCGCATGATCTCAATCACTACAAGAGCGTCCTCGATGTTCTTTGGGAAAACCTCGGATCAGAACGTCTGATCTATGGCAGCAATTGGCCCTGCACTAAAAACAGCGGCGACTACACGAGCTACGTTAAATTGGTGAACGAATACTTCTCCTCCAAGGGACAGGAAGCCTGCGAACGCTATTTCTGGAAGAACGCCGCAGAAGCCTATCGCCTCAATCTGAAGTAGACCCAGCGACGCACCAACATCACGCTGCGCACTCAATCACCAACCAGGGGATCGAGAAACCTAAAGAGTTCCTTCGTCGCCGGATCATCGGGCTTCCCGAGATCATTATTCAGCGCGCGGTGGTTGCTATCCGGTTTGCCAAAAGACTTGGCGGGAATTTTAGCCTGCCGGAGCACCTTTTCAAAAGCTTGTGCCTGCGCCCGCGTATCCGGGTTCCCGGGAAAGTAGAGGAGCAGAAAAGGAGGAATATTCTTACCGGGGGCAACATGGGTAACCGCCGAAAAATCGAGGTGCTTTTCCGGAGAGTTTCCAAATTTCTGCCGATGACCGAAAGTAAACATCTTGCCTCCATAGAGCGCCTGACGATGTTCCGCGGTCATGATGATCTTGGGAATGTCGTAGGTGTCGCCGTCTACCGGGACACATCCCTTGAGCATCTCAAACGATGAACCTTCCTTCCGGAGGTATCGCTCGTCAGTGCAGAGCAAGGCCGCGAGTTGGGCTCCCGCCGAATGACCTCCCACAAAGATCCTTTCAGGATCTCCGCCATACTTCGCGATATTCCGATGCACCCATCCGAGCGATTTGGCAACGTCCCCGGTCAGAGCTTCCATCTTCACCGCGGGAAGAAGACGGTAGTTAGTCGAAACAAACACGAAGCCACGATCGCACAGCACTTTAGGCTTTAATCCGACATCGGATTTATCACCAAACCGCCACCCTCCGCCGTGGATCCAAAACATAACCGGAAGGCTCTTCCCTTTCGCAGATTCGGGAGCGTAGATATCGAGAACCTGTCGCTCGTGCCCTGACTCTACGTAGGGGATATTTGAGGTCTGCTTTTGAGCCTCGGCAGTATTCCCACTCAATAGAAGTAGGAACACCGGAAGGGAATTAAGTCTGCATTTCATAAGTGACCTCTGTTGCGGGCAGATCATCTCCCCCATCTCCGGAATTGCCTGCAATCAGACAAGACCGACCAGCAAGAAAAGACCTTCCTCCCACCAACAGAGATAACCTTCAGGTGCGATCGCTCTTACTTGATCTCCTTGATCCAGATATTGCGGAAGCGAACATCTTGTCCGTGCTCCTGGAGTTTGAGCGGCTGGTCGGACGGGCCGTTTTTCACTCCTCCGTTAGCGTGCTTCACGGGAACGTTGTCGTGCATCTTCAGACCATTCCACCAGAGAGTGAGGCGAGCGGGATTCTTCAGCTTGTCACCATCCCAATCAGCAGCCTTGAAAATGAAGTGGAACGAATGCCACTGTCCATTAGGGCGCCAGGCATTGCCTGTGGGAACGTGCTCCATACAAATTGCGGCAATGCCGTGAGGTCCAATTTTCCAATTGTAAGGATCTTTGGTGTTTTTCCCTTTCGGTGATTCGATCTGCAGTTCGTGACGGTTCTGCATGTAGACTCCACTGTTGGTGTAACCTTCAGCCTTATCGTCGCCACGGGCACCCATCATGATGAATTCCACGTGACCTTCGAAGTCGTGATAGGTCTTCTTAGTGACAAGATCGTGGGTTCCCCACTTCTTCCCGCCATCGGTCATGAGGACCTTGCTGTCATCGGTCGGGCTCTTGACGATCTTCCAGGTAATGTCCATATCCTTCTTGGGCCACATCTCGAAGTTCTTCTTGATCGAGTCCATCGTGCCATCGAATGGCGTATCGGCACCCGCCGGAGCCTTCACTCCGAGGTCTTTGCTTTTATCGTATCCCTTTTGTTCTTCAGGAGTCTTGGCGCTCGCAACCGCTCCGATTAGAGAGAACGCGGCACAGAATGAAATGAGTTGTTTTGTCATTGGAAAAATTACTACGTGTTAGAATTCGTCCAACTATCGAAAAGGAGGCCCAAGCTGCAAGACGCGATTTCACAGATTAATAAAACTCTAAAAATCCGCCTCAGATGTGCGCGCTATCCTTAACCTACTGCAGCCGAAACCCTCCCACCTGTGGCTGGGCTGTTGTCGCTCCAAGCTGGGGAACAGCCGCCGGTGGAGCTTTGCTCATGGACATCATGATAATCAACAGCAAAAGGGAAAGACCCAGAAGCACAACCACGACATAGCAGGAAGCTTCAATCTTGGACTGGAAAGCACCACTGAACTCTTCCATCGGCTTGGCAATTTCCTTTTCCTTCTGCGCGTTGCTCACCTCGGCGTTCTTCGCAAGCTTCTCCTCTTCGTTTTCGGCAACTCCCTCCTCTTCGCCCTCCGCCAAACTTTCCTCCCCCTCGCTATCAGGAGCTTCTTCTCCCTCGTCATTACCAACGACATCCTCATCTCCCTTTTCCGGCTCGCTTTCTCCCTCACCTTTCTCTTCATCCTTCTTTTCCTCCTCCTCGATCACCTTGGCAGCTTCGTTTTCTGCCGCATACGCCCCGGCGGCAATCGCTCCCCTCATTCCCCTCTCCTGCACTTCCATCATGGCATTGATCAATGGAAACTGTTTCGAAATCTGAATGCTGAGAAGAAGCGCCCCAGCCACAAATAATACCTGGGCTCCAAGGAGAAGAAAACGACCCTGCACGGCATAAGCGATGAAGGCCAAAATCAATCCAACGCTGGCGAGAATCAAGGTAATCACCGCCAGAGTCGAGCGCTCCAGCTTATCATTGCTCTCATCCCGGGCGATCGTCTCCTCCACCTCTTTTTCGGCAGCGAGATTCGCCTTGTCCTTGGGAATCCCCGTCATGAGCAGGCGCAGTTTTATAAACTCAACATTCAGCGAATACTTCTTCGAAATCGACTGAAAACCTGTTTGCGACAAGACATCAATCCGACCCTCCTTGCCAAAGGCCTTTTGATCACAGGAAACCGAAGCCCATGGCAAAAAATACAGGATAAGCGAGAGAAGGCCGATAAATATGGTGGACCAACAAATCCAACCCGGAAGGGATTTGCCCTGAGTCGCTCCAAGGGCCGGAGTGGTGATCCCTGAGATTTGGGGATTGAGATTCATTCCCCCCACCGGAGCAGCTTGAACGGGAGCCACCTGGGCAGATGGCGCGGGAGCCAACGCGACGACTTGAGGCAGATCTGGAAGCAAGCCTTCGACCCGACCCGCCTTAACCCATTCCTCGAGACCATCGGTCCAGATCATCGTTTCATGATTGATATTCCCCGTGGTGTAAAAACCCTGGAGATCCTGAAATGAATAGGGCCCTTGCTCATTTCCCTCGCCATCAAGGACGCGCCACATCGAGTTGGTCATGATCAACGAGACTAGAGGCCTAACTTTCTACGTCAAGCCAACCACACTCCTCGTTCAATGCCCCGCAATTTATCTCCTCTCAAAAGACACCTTGGATCGTGATAGCGCCCATACAGTATTTCCGAACCCTTCATCAAAAAACCCCACACAAAATCTACCATAGAGACAATCGATCTGCCATCCATGGCTGCCGGCCAGCAATAATTGTCCTCAAGTCCAACTTAAAAAATATGACGCCCCACTCGGTATCGGCCAATTATTTTGCAATAGGCAGAAATCCGAGATCGTGTACAACCATTGGAAGTTATTTGCTCTCTGTCTTTACTGGGCATTTTAGCCGCGATCGGTCTCATCTAATGTTACCCTAAAAATCCTAAATCCTGTAACCTTATGCCTCCCAAACTTTTTTCTGAGTCGGTCTGCAAAAAAATTGGTCATTATGTGTATCGTCTAGTCGACCCCCGAAATAATGAAACTTTTTATGTAGGTAAAGGTAAGGGTAACCGGGTATTTAGTCATATCGCTTGTTCAATAAAAGATACCGGTAACTTCGAACAAGACGGGGAAGATAGCTTTTCTTTAAAGTATAAGAGGATAAAAGAAATCGTCAGCGATGGTCTTGATCCAGTTCATATCATTCACAGGCACAATATACCTGAGGTCGCTGTTTATGAGGTGGAGGCAGCATTGATAGATGCCTACACTGGGCTCTCAAATATTCAAGCAGGGCACTATAGTGCAGACAGAGGGCCTATGACGACATCTGAAATCGTTACGAAATACGCTTTGCCGGCATTTCCTAATGACGCAGAACACAGACTCATCCTCATTAATATCAATCATTTTGCTGAATCGAATCGCCGTTCCCTCCTGGATCAAGTCAGGTTTGCTTGGAGAATCTCTCGCGACCGAGCAAGACAAGCTGACTACGTCCTTGCAGTGATCCAAGGTGTTGTTGTTGGTGCGTTTATTGCCCATGAGTGGCTACCAGCAACTGACTCGAGACTAGGAATACCAACAGCGAGTGATATGGAGTCCCGCTCCGGCTTTATCGGTGAAAGAGCACCACAAGCAGTTTGGGATCTCTATGTAGGACTTAACGGTAAACGTATTGATAATAGTGATTTAAAGCATACGCAAAACCCTATACGTTATTATAATTGTTGATGCTTAGCAGCCTCTTTAAACCGCTACCACACGCAAACTATTCGCATCATTCTCATTTTTTATCCTCCGTATTTATCTATAAATGAAATCCTCAAGTATTACCGACAAACCAATTGAATCTCGGGAGAGTGACCGACTCCGTTCTGAGCGCTATGCCCAAGCTTTATCTGACTTTATTACATCCAGCGATACACCTATGACCGTAGGACTGCAAGGTGAGTGGGGCACCGGTAAAACCTCCATGATGTATCTTATACGAGAAAAGATGCAACAAATGGCGATTGCCACAAGCTGGGTGAACACCTGGGAATACAGCATGTTTAAGGGAGCTGCCGAAACAACTCCTGCGGTACTTGAGGGGATGCTCCAAGAACTCCAAAGCAACTGCGAAAAAGAAGGTCAGTGGACTTTAAAAAAGGACGGGCAAGAAACTCTCAAAAAAATTGGAGGCTTCTTCAGCAAAGTTGGGAACCAAATCGTAACAAACCAAACTGGCTTAGACCTAATGGCCGCAGCCAAGCCGAATGAAGCCAGTCGCGAATTGACTATCGCGGACATCAAAAAAGATATTCAGTCAGTCATTGAGAACCTAATTGCCGATCCTAGTAACAAATATGAACGGGTGGTGTTCTTCGTAGATGACCTTGATCGGATACCGCCAGGCGATGCAGTAGAGGTGTTAGAGGCCCTGAAAAACATGTTCGATATTCATAATTGCGTATTTGTCTTAGCAATTGATTACGACGTAGTGGTAAAGGGCTTAGAGGGAAAATTTGGAAAGAAGACAGAAGAAAACGATCGGGAGTTCCGCAGCTTTTTTGATAAGATCATCCAAGTCCCTTTCTCGATGCCCACGGGCGCCTATACCATTGAAGACCTTATGAAGGACAGGTTGAGCGTTATGGGTATCAATATTCCCGAAGAGGATACGCATGCCTACGCCCAAGTTGTTCACTACACGACGGGAAGCAACCCCCGAAGCCTCAAAAGGTATTTAAATAGTTTCTCACTACTTCGTAGACTCAGAGACGCTGAATTCGATGCTAACCCTGAAGAGTTTGAAGGCGGTGCCCCGAACGCAAATGACGACCTAACTTTATTTGCGCTTCTTGGATTGCAAGTTAGCTATCCGAAGGTGTTCCGCTTTCTTTTGGAATCTAGCCACTACGTTGAATGGGACGAGAGCTTCGCAGAGAAACTTTCAGTTGATTTGAAGGAAGTTGCTGAGACGGTCAGCCGTTTCGGCGATGCCATGAAAGGCAAAACAGATGAAATTTGGGAGCAGACAATTTATGGGTTTTGTAACCGAACACTTGAGAGTGGCAAACGAGACCCCTACTTGCAAACCAAGTGGGAAGCGATCGTCGATTTACTAAATCTCTTGAGAGATAAATTTTCAAGAACCGGGAAGATCGAAGACATTGAAAGTCTGAATCAGCTCCTAGACCGAAGCCTCTCATTTGCATCGATTACTAACGTCGATGACGATGTTGCAACAAAGCAAGCAACCCAGACTAATGTCAGAGCTGCCCTCGAAGGCGGCCTGGATCAATGGTGTGAGGAAAAACGCTATGATTCCTCAAAGAAGGCCCTTCTTGAAAAATATATTAATGCCTTAAAGGACACAGTTTCCCACCTCGAGGAGAAGTATGCAAAAACTCAAATTTCATTCAAGAACACTGAAAAAAAATCAAATATTCTCTATATTAATTCACTTGGAAAAGACGACATTAGATGCGGGTGTGCCCAACAATTAGACAAAAAATCAGACATGGAGAGTCTCATATCAGCATTACCCCAAGAATATAAAGCGCAGCTAAAATCGCGGCCAGCCAGGGATGAGATGGAATACTATTTTGCAAGCTTCTCCGTGCCTTTCAGGGATGTAGAAGACGGCAATTTTTCAAAGGTAGTGCAATTCTTGGAATCCTATAAACAGCTCTTCCAATAACGGGCTGCCGCCTTAACTTCTGAAAAACTTATGAAATTACTTAAATTCCTGTGGTATTGCCTGTGTTGGCCTGGATACCTCACTCTATTTCTTCAATACCTAAATCCCGTTGAATGGAGTAAGACGCGTAATGTAGCGCAAACAGCTAGAAGATGGCGCTTCCGGCATATCTTAGCGCCATTTATCACCGCTATTTATGCGTTCCTGCTCTTCGGCTGGTTCATGGAGTCATCGAGCTCATCGGACCCGAGTAAAAATGAAGAGCCAGCTGTTCCCTCTTCACCCTCGATTGATCAAAGCGAGACACCGGGGTAAGTATGCAGTTAACAAGGTAGTGGCCTTGGATGAAGCCCAACTATGAGACTTGAGAAGTAACTCACAGTCACTGACCACACCCAGAAAAATGTCAAAAGCGTGAACTCCTAACTCGCATGCGCTTATTGTTTACCACTAGGGTAAAATTCGCTCTTGTTAATCTCTCATCAACTCTCAATTTTGTCGAACATGCTTCAAAAGTTTTCAAAGAAAAACCTCAAGGAAATCGTAGAGAGGACCGATACCCTTCCGGGTAAATTCTTCGACTGGTTTATCCAAAGTATCATTATTATTTCGATCATCGCAGGAAGCTTAGAAACAATTGACTCGCTCACTGGTTTTCAAATTAGATGCCTCAAAATCATCGAAACGGTCAGCATTGTTATTTTCACCATTGAATTACTCTTGAGGATTGCTGTTTATGATCGCGGGATAAAATACCTCTTATCGTTCTATGGCATCATTGATCTTTTAGCGATTATTCCCTACTATTTGTCATTTGCGGTTGACCTCAGAAGCCTGAGAGCCTTGAGACTCTTTCGGATTTTCCGTCTACTCAAAATGACTCGCTACAATAGGGCTGTCTTGAGATTCAAGAAGGCATTTTCCAGAGCCAAGGAAGAGCTGATTCTTTTTGGGTGTGCCTCAATAGTATTTATTTTTCTCGCAGCGAATGGCATTTATTTCTTTGAGGGCGACGTTCAGCCCGAGGCATTCGGATCAATCCCTGAATGTTTATGGTGGGCGGTTGTCACCTTAACCACCGTTGGTTATGGGGATTCATACCCTATTACAGCCGGTGGAAAGTTTTTCACATTTTTGATTCTAGGAGTTGGATTAGCAATAGTGGCAGTACCCTCCGGAATAATCGCAACATCCCTTTCTGAAACCAAGTCGGACAAAAAGCATGATGAGATGGAGTGATTTCAGGCTTAGCTTACTATGAGAGTCGCATAAACGAGATTGAGATAAGTGAGTTTAAAAAACGAACTGCAATTACTGGGAAGGGTTACCGCAACATTTGTCGAGTTGCTTAGATCATCAATTTAAGCCTTGAAGAATCGATCTGAGATGGCTAGACAGTTTTTTAGCAAATTGTATTATGCCAATCAAAGGACGATTCACTTGGAAACAATTTGGTTTCAGAACAGCTGTTGCCCTGCTCCTGGTATTGGTAACCTACAATCCTTTTGGGCCTTGTGCTACGCAGGCCATTTTCTCAGTAGAGACTTGGAACCCATTGCCAATGGGCACAATTTTCTTCGCTCTCGTAGTTCTAGCCGCCTGGCTCCTCCTCCTCCGCTTTGCTTTCAGAGCGATGGGTAAGCTTGGGTCCATCGTTTTAGGAGTGCTCTTTGCTTCATTCGTCGGCCTTGGTTACTCAAAAGGGTGGTTTCAGCCTACCGCTGGCGCGGCAAAATATCTGGGGATTTTAGTCTTTTGGATTGTAGGAACTATCGCGTTAAACGCAGCATTTCTCAAGCGGGCTGCATTCGGTGTCGGGTCCGTCGACGATGACGGAGAGGAGTAGACAACTGCGAAGTCGCTTTATAAAGACGAGAATCGTCTTGCCCGCACTTTCACGCTGATCAGCAAGAAGCGCCTTACCTGAAAATACGTTCGGTAGTAGTAACAGGATTCAGTCTTCAAAGTTGTAGATCTCATCCCATATTCGATCGAGAATCTTTAGGGCCTCTTTCGGAGGGACGGCACCCATTAGGCCGTCGGTTTCCTCTAGAAGACCAAGATCCCTCAACTTTCCCAGTGCGTCTTGAACTTCGAAGTCTACTTTGATTCCAAAGGTGTCCGTGATCCACTTTTCAACACGATCGTCGAGAGATTCGATGGTGTGCCCATGGTCAGCTTCGACCAAGAGGAAGAAATAAGCCAAGATTGCCTCTTTCACCTCCTGCTCTTCCGATAAATCAGTCACAAGATTGATGACGGCGCTGTTGTTGGCCTGGCCTTTGAAGTAGAGATCTTTGGAAACTTGAGCTAGGTAGGATTCTTTGGTTTTCCGAAAAGCCAAATACGATCGCAACATGTAGGTGAACAATCCTGCTAAGGCTCCAAATATTAGACTGAGATTGGTGTCCCCCGGAGTGTCTCCAAAAAGAATCGGACCAAATTTTGTAGCAATCGTGACAATACCAGCAAGCGCAGGAGCCAAAATCTTGAGACGGTCAATACCGCGCATATTCGGCGTTGTATTAGGGAATATTGTCTCCAAATCGAGCTTAGGCACGGTCTTGAACAAATGCATATGCAAGCCACGCGCATCCTTCCCTGGGAAATGCTTCATCCTCTTATTGGCCTTAAACCATTCCTCCTCTTTATATTGCACAATCTGGAGCACCCGATCGTATGCCACCCCCTCGATAGGTATTTTTTTTAGACCAAAAAGACCCTTTCGAAAGGTTGTAAACGGCATTACTCCTAGTTTGTAGAGTCGCATTTCCAGGAATTCATCGAACCTCACTTCGAGGCTGATGGGGAAAACATCTTCCCCTGCCATTGCCTCCTTAAGTTCTTCGCTTGTTATTGGCTCCCAATTCCCGTCTTTTAAAACCCCATCAAAGATCTTCAAAAAGTGTTCGACACGCGACAAGGCGCCGTGTGGATGTTCAAAAGGATCAACATCCTCGTAGATTGACTTAAGTTTTTCCTGAGTGGTGTGCGAGTTGTGATGCCAGAGCGCCTCCAACATCTGCGACACTTGTTTTAATTCTCTCGCCAAAGTCTTATCAACAACATCCATCGCGATCAGAGCGTCTTTCACCCGAGAGCGAGAAATAGGAATGTAGAAAGGAACGTCTTTAAGCTCGGCCATGACCAGTTAGAGGAGGGATTTCTGAAGGCAAGAGAAACTGAATTTCCCTCGACCAAATAGACATTGGGATACGATCGCTCTCGCAATCTGGAAGTGTTGATATCCAGTCTTATTTGCCAAGTATTTTTCCAATATTGGGGTCTTAATTATGAACCCATAAGCATAAGCAATCAGCTCTATGATGGAAGTCCCTCGGATCTCTCATCTGAAATTATTTGCAAATAAACTGCCGCCTGTTTGACCTGTTCAGTGTCATAGTCCTTGGTGCCTTGGTCGAGATCATCATAGGGGACCAAATTCGGGTGAGTGCGGCCCGCGTCATTACGCTCACCCGGCATGTAGCCGCTCATCCAGAGCGGCGCCGCCCATCGCTCGTGCTCCATCCTTGAAAGAATATCCAGTTGCTCAGCGCTGAGCTTCTCCCATTCTTCAACCAAGTCCGGTCGGGCCGGATCGCAGCCGACAGAACGAACTTTAACCTTGATGTGATCGGCAGCATTCCTGTTCACATCTTTCTGATGCTCGGTAAGGTGATCCCAGACCTTGAATGTTGGTTTGGACCTCAGAGTATCGGCGTCTTCTTTTTTGCCATCAGACAAAGCAGCGTCGATGCGTCTTTGATTACCCTCATACCACGTATTGTGTATTTTTTTGGCTGTCGCGTC
>Ga0115013_10000036_pt1 | contig 97487 bp, 93 predicted proteins | sample SouAtlMetagenome_2_FD_88686 | JGI IMG/M metagenome (GOLD analysis project Ga0115013, IMG submission 88686) | Marine eukaryotic phytoplankton communities from Atlantic Ocean - South Atlantic ANT15 Metagenome | ecosystem: Environmental > Aquatic > Marine > Oceanic | place: South Atlantic Ocean...
TAAACGCGCAGACGGCTTAAGTGATACACAAATCAAAGATTGGGCATCAACATTTTATGCCTCGCACCCCGTATCGAACCCTATCTGCCATTAAGCTACTTATAGATTTTAAATTTGCAATTGTGGACAGCTTTACGCGGCCCCCTAGAAATTCGTACGGATAATGCTAAGCTGCGGATCTTACTGTAAATAAACAAAAAAACATATATGGGGATTTCATGAGTATAGATGCTTGGATTAACGATAAGATTAGTGGCTTTGCCGATAAGGTTGAAAGCGTTGTTTTCTATCCTGTGCGCCATTGTAGCGAGGGCGGTATCAGTTTTGGCTACCCCGAAGGATTCTGCAGCGCTGGCAGTGAAATTGTTGCCCCGTTAATTCTTATCTGGCTTGTTTTGGCCTCTGTATATTTCACTTTCTATCTTGGCTTTATCAATGTGCGCTATTTCAAGCATTCGATTGATATTTTGCGCGGTAAATTTGACAAAAAAGATGATGATGGCGGTCAAATTAACCGTTTTCAAGCTTTGGCAACATCGCTTTCGGGGACGGTTGGCCTTGGTAATATTGCAGGGGTCGCGATTGCGGTATCTATTGGCGGGCCGGGCGCTGTGCTGTGGATGATTATTATGGGCTTTTTCGGGATGAGCCTTAAATTTGCGGAAGTAACATTTGGCGTTAAATATCGCCACCACCCAGATCCGAGTGATAAGACGGTCGTTTATGGCGGCCCTATGTATTATCTGCGTGATGCTTTTGCGAACCGCAATATTCCGTTTATCGGTTCAATATTGGCGGCTGTATTCGCGTTATGCTGTATTCTGGGCTCAATTGGCGGCGGTAATCTTTTTCAAGCAAACCAGGCTTATCAACAAGTGCTGAATGTTACGACGGGTGATTTGAACGTTTTTCTTGCGGGTAAAGCGTGGCTATTTGGCGTTGTTCTTGCTGTCTTGGTCGGTGCCGTCATTATTGGCGGTATTAAATCAATTGCTAAATTCACATCAAAATTAGTGCCGATTATGGGTGGTATTTATATGGTTGCTGGTTTAATCGTTATCGGTATGCATTATGACCAGATTGGTTCAAGCTTGCGCGATATTGTCAGCATGGCGTTTTCGATGGAAGCCGGGATTGGCGGTCTTCTTGGCGTAATGTTACAAGGCGTAAAACGCGCTGCATTCTCCAATGAGGCAGGCCTTGGTTCTGCAGCAATTGTTCATGCAGCGGCACAAACGGATAAGCCCGTATCTCAAGGTTTTGTCGGCATGTTAGGGCCGTTTATTGATACGATTGTTATTTGTACCGTAACAGGTTTGGTTATCGTTATTACGGGCGCTTATAAAGGCGGCGATGGTATGGCAGGTGTCGAGCTAACATCTAACGCTTTTGCGCAGGGTATTTCTTGGTTCCCATATGTATTGGCACTGACCGTTTTCTTATTCGCATTTTCAACGTTGATTACGTGGTCATATTACGGTCAAAAAGCGGCAGCGTATTTGTTTGGTGAGAATAAATTTGTAGAAATGGCCTATAAGCTGCTCTTCCTTATTATCGTCGTTGTTGGCTGTACGATGGATCTGGGTAAGGTTGTTGCCCTGTCCGAGGCGTTCTTGTTTATCATGGGTATTCCGAACGTTATTGGTCTGTATTTCCTTTCACGTGAATTAAAACGTGATGTGAAGGATTACCAATATTATCTGTCGGATATTAAGCCTTCTATGGTTAATAAATAACGCGTAAATTGATTTTCTGTGTAGAAGATTTGGCGCTGGCAGGTTCATCCTTGCCAGCGTTTTTAATGCATGAAATGATCTCTTCATTCATATTTTTATTTAAACTGATTCGATTGGGGTGCCGTCATGAACGGAGAACAAGCGCGTAAGGATAATGTTACATTATCAAGCAAAACAACGTTAACAGCGAGCAAACCGGCTGCGGTTCCGAATGCGGAAATTGAAGTGCCAGAAAGCTTGACGGTCAACGCGCTTAATCAAAATATGAAGAAAGGGAACGATAATTTTGCCAGTAATTATGATGATGCTGACACAGTATTAGAACTTGGCTCAGGCACCAGTAAATCAAATATGCATAAAACCACGCTACATAAAGCGATTGAGCTTATGGGCTTAATCGGCTCGGTGCTTTGGGTGTTTTATAGCGCGGTTTATTTCATGCGTAGCGGTGGTTCATTTGATCCAACAGTGATTGGCGGCATGTTGACAGGCGTATTCGCGCCTGTCGCGGTGTTTTGGCTTTGCTTTTCACATGTTATGCGCAAAAAAGATGTTGAGTTTTATGCCGAAAACCTTCGCAGTGAATTAGAAGGTTTGCTTTTCCCAAGTAAAACTCATGCGACAAAAGTAAATAAAGATATTCAGCTTTTATGCCAGCAAGTGGCTGATATGAATAATAATTCACGCGCGGCGTTAAAATCTATTCAGCGTGCGCGTCATGGCCTGCGTAACGAAATACGTGACTTTTCGAGCGTAGCAAGTAAGGCAGAGTTCCATATTGACCGCCTCGGTGATGTGTTAGAAGCCCGCAAAGCAGGCTTAATGGAAAGCATTGGCGAAATTAAGATGCATGAAAATGTACTTAAAGACCATGCCAAGAACGGTCTTGACGCATGGCGCAGCGCCGAAGCTGATATTCTTACCATCAGTCAAGATGTTGAAGCGAAGCTTTATAGCGGCGTAGAACGAATTAACGGCGCGGCAGAACAGGCGCATGAAAAAGTACAGTCTATTGATGAAACAATGCAATCGACGTATCAATCTATGCAATCAGCCGTTGATAATTTCGGGCTGCGTCTTGATGGATTAAGTAGCGATTTTGATGGGCATGTCGAGGCGCTTTCAAATTCTGCCGACCGTGTTAGTGATGAGACTGAAAAACTTGGTGGGCATATCCGCGGTGAAGTGGATAGCCTAGAGAAAATGACTATTCAAGCGATTGAAGCGATGGCGGAATCGTCAATGTCTATCGAAGCGCAGCGCCGCGAACTGAGCAATGGTGTTGATCGCCTATCAGAAGAAGCCAAAGATTTGGCTGCGCGCATTGAAGGTGCTGCAGGCAATATGGATGAAACAGTCGCGATGGCCGTTGCGCGTTCAGTCGAAATTGAAGAACGTATGAGCAAGCAAGCTGACCGCATTGGTGATGTATCACAAATGCTTGATGAAAAAGCATCGAACCTTGAAAAATCAGGTGACCATATTGCTTCCCAGCTTGGCGATGCAATGTCAGTGGCGATTTCTGGTTCTGAAAAACTACGTAGCGCCGTGCGCCGCATTTCCGAAGAAATGGAAAAGACATCACAGCAAACAGGTGAAGCCGCAGATGAATTGTTAGAGAGAGTATCTGTGAAGTTTGATAACTTACACGATCATAGCGCGCATAATATTGCGAAAATCCGCAATGCTGCTAATGACTTTGATGATGTCATTATTCGCCTTAATCAATCAGTCGAGCGTAATGGCGTGATGATATCTGGGAATGTTTCGCTACTTGATGACAAACGCGTGGATATAGAAAAAACATGTAAAGACTTCACATTACAGATTAGCGAATTGGTTGAAAGTTTTGATAACCCGATTTCTGATATTGTTGAAGCAGGTCAGGAATTAGAGCTACGCCAAGAAAAAGTATCAAAGATACTAGAAAACCGTACGGCTGATTTATCAGATGCGGGCGAACGTGCGCAAAGTCAGGCAGAAAAAATTCGTGATATTCTCGGCACACAAGTGCAAGATTTATCAGCGCTTTCTGGGGAACTTTCAGGGCATTCTGCCGGGCTTGAAGACCGTGTACGCCGTCAACGTGAACAGCTTAATGAATATATAAGCGCGATGATGGAAAAAGTTGATGCGCATGGTGAAAGTGTTGATGGACATTTGTCCAAACTGAAGAGCACCAATGAGGACATTACCTTTAACATTGGGCGCTTTGAAGAAGATATGGACGCGTTTAATAGCGCTATCCAAAGCAAGGCAGCGGAATCCAAGAAAACGCTTGGCGATATGGAAGATAATTATTTTGAACATTGGAACCGTGTCGAAAGCCATAGCACGAAAAGCGCAAAACGTTTGGAAAATGCTATTGATGTGTTGAAACATGCATCGCAGGAAACTTTGCCTGTTTATGATGAAGTGTTGGAGAAAGTAGACCGCGCAGAAAGCCGCTTTAAAGAACTTAACCTTGGTTTTGTGGACTTGTCTGATGATTCCTTGGAGCGCATGAAAAGACTTCGGGAACGTTTAGAAGAAACGGCGATGAATATGGATGCATCGGTCACGGAATCGGGCAAGAATTTGCGTCTGCATGAAGATGGCTTGCGTGAAGCGGCGCTTCTTATTGATGAGTCGGCTGAAAGTGCGACATCGAAGTTAAAGGGCGTTGAGAGCCGATTGAATGACCAAGAAAATAATATTCGCCTGATTGCAGATAAGATGGAAATCCGCATTGACGGTTTGAATGATACCATCGGTCAGCAATTTATAGGCCTTACAGAATCTGTTGGTCAAGCTGTTGCGCAGCTAAGTGATGCGGCTTCACGTTTTGATATGATTGCAAGCAAGGTCACGCAAAATGCCGATGAAAGCAGCGCGGCAATTACGCTTGCCAATGATAAGGCGATTGCTAACCTTGATAATTTGTTGGCTGCGGGGCAGCGCTGTACGAGCGAGAATGAAAAAGCGATCCAGATTTTGGATAAGAAAACAGCAAAACTGTTGGGCACAACCAAGGAATCACGTGATGCGATTGCCCGCGCTGGTGACAGTTTCGTTATCCGCGCTCGTGAGTTTGAAGAACATATCAAAGCATCCCTCACCACTACGAAGGATTACGTGATAGAGCTGAAAACTCAGGCAAATGCTGTGGCGGAAGCTTCTGATGAGGGGGCGGATAAAATTCGCTTCTCGATCACGGATATTAAAGGGCAGATGGATCAAATTACGAAATCAGCCAAGGATGTCTCAAAGAAAATTTCTGATGCAGGGGCAACGCTAGAAGAAGAGGGCGATAAGTTGAATATGCGTGCGCGTAATGCAACGTCCGTGTCTGAAGCTGCGGCGAGTGAGCTTGCACGCCAATCTAATAATCTTGCTAAATCGGTACGCGATTCTGAAACGGCGCTTGAACGCATTAGCGATATGCGTAAGCAGGCACAGCAAGAAGCCTTTATGGATTCAGCAAAATTCATTGTGGAAAGCTTGCACTCTTTATCTGTCGATATTACACGTCAAGTCAAAGACGGAGAAGTTGATGACAAAACATGGAAAGCGTTTAAGAAAGGTGATGTTTCAGCCTTTACGCGCAGCCTTGTGAATATCGACCTTGATAAAAGCACGGATAGGCTTCAAGACAAGTTTGAAAAAGACAATGCATTTAGAAGCTATACTTTGCGCTTCATTAGACAGTTTGAAGAGATTCTTGAACATGCCTATGCAACGTCACATGCAGATATTCTTTGTGCGGCGTTCCTTTCAAGCGATTTAGGTAAGCTTTATCAGTCTTTATGCGTTATTTCAGGTCGCCAGACTAAGAAGAATATCCATTAAATGTCGTTTGCCTTTGCTAATGAATTTAGTTGCAGTTATTATACTTGCTGATTATTGCAACAAATTATTGACATAATCCCTTGTGTCTTGCTATTCTGCGTTCTCAGTAATTTAAAAGCGTAGAATATGCATAAGGCACAGACGAAAATACATTATAATAATGGCACGCAACCGCTAGTCATGGCGTGGATTGGACAGGATGACCCGAACCGCGGCGATAGTAAGGCGAGTATTGGTCTTGCGAAGCTTTGTGCGGAAATGGTTGGTGGGCGCTATGTCTATGTTGATGAAGCGATGCTTAATGAACAATTCCCAAAAGCAAAAGCCTATCAAGAAAAAGTCGAGGCAGCGCTGCGTGAGATTGGGCAGCCTGATATATTGATAGGTATGCGCAGCGGCGATGCTTACTATACTGCGGAAAAACGCCCGATGATTACTGTGGCGCATATCAATGAAACGCTCAGCATTAAATATGGCGATGACCGTCTTGTGCCGCATCACTTAACGCAAAAAGATTTGAATGCGGCTGGGCAAGAGTTTGATCAGCACTACCCTAAGATAAAAGGTCCATTAGTCGCGTTGATGATTGGTAGCGATGCTCCTGATATACGCGATACGATCAAAAAAATTCATGAAATTGGTAAACAATATGATGATATAACATTCTTCATTTGTCCAAGCCGCCGTTCATTCAGAGCGCCGCAAATGGCCTATGACCATCTTGATAATAACTTAAGCGCAGTGTTCCGCAGTAAAACCCTTGGTGGGTATTTTGGCGATTTGCTAAGCAAGGGGCGCGATGTTCTCTTTACAGATTATGAGCAATCTATCAACGGTTATAACCCTTATCTCGGCCTGCTTGCACGGGCAGATCATATTGTGGTGAGCGGTCAATCATATTCACTGGTCAGTGAAGCGCTGTTCACGGGCAAGAATATTTACACAGACTGGATGTGCAGTGAATATACAGATTTAGTTGATCAAGGTTATATTGTGCCGATTAAAGAGTTAGATGCGGGGCAAGTTTTCCCGACAAAACCAATGCCTGCGTTAGACGTTACGCGTAAAATCGCGGATATGATTGTCGATAATTTCAAAAATAATAAATCAATGACGTATTGATATTATGATTTGAACGCTCTGAATTTTTCAAGTAAATCCATATCAAACGCGCCTTCATATTTCTTATCTTCGCCGATTGCCATCATACGCTCTATGGCTTCAATCGGTGTGCGTTTTGCGGGTTGATGTGGGCGTAAAATGCGGTCGCCGTCATATGCATCGACAATGCAGGCCATGCGGATGGTTTTACCAAGCGCGGCGGCGGGTTTGCCGGCGTAACCTTTGCCATCAAGGCGTTCATGGTGATAAAGCATCAGCGCAGGAATGACGATTTTGATATGAGGGTGGTTTAAGAAATCATCGGATACGTTATATGTTTTATAGGCGCGTTCTAAATAATCAAGGCCGCGCAATGTATGCATACGCTTGGCAAGGCGCTCATCTTCTGTTGGGCGGTGGGGCAGTGACCAGATGCCGATGGCGTAATCATCATGCAGCTTACCAATATCACTCAGTTTAAACGCATCATAAAAATTGCGTCCTGCCGCTTCGCTGTAGCCAAGCGACGCCATAAAATTTTGACCGTCTTTTGAAATGCGCTCTAAATGCCCGTGCATTACAGTGCCGTAATCATTTTCGTCTGCGCCATATGCGCCAATATCGCGCCAAAGATCCGCCGCTATTTTTGGCCAAATCGGACTTAATATCGGATCATTGATAACGTCATAACTTTCAATAACTTCATCTAAAGCGCAGAGATCGTAATCAAGGTCGTTATATGTGTATTTTGTATTGTTCATTTATAAATACTCGCGCACGTCAGCTAAGCTGCTTTTTATGCCGGCTGCTGCGGCCATTGCGGGGCTCATGAGGTGTGTGCGCCCGCCGCGACCTTGGCGGCCTTCAAAGTTACGGTTTGATGTCGATGCGCATCTCTGGCCTTCTTCTAAGCGGTCGGCATTCATGGCAAGGCACATGGAGCAGCCTGGCTCACGCCATTCAAACCCTGCATCTTTGATAATTTTGTCGAGGCCTTCTTCTTCGGCCTGCGCTTTGACAAGTCCTGAACCCGGAACGACGAGTCCAGTTACATTAGGCGCAATTTTATGCCCGTTGACGATTTTGGCGACGTCGCGGATATCCTCAATGCGTCCATTTGTGCATGAACCGATAAACACATAGTCAATCGCAACGTCTAGCAGTTTCATCCCTGCTGTTAGCCCCATATATTCAAGGGCGCGTTTGGCGGCATTTTGTTTGTTTTCGTCTTTAAAATCAGATGGGCTAGGGACATTCGCTGTTATTGGAAGCACATCTTCGGGGGATGTACCCCATGTAACCTGCGGAGTAATGTCGCTTGCTTGTAATGTGATTTCTTTGTCGTATTTTGCGCCATCATCGCTAGTCAGGCTTTGCCAATAGGCAACAGCTTTATCCCAATCGTCACCTTTCGGTGCTTTGGGGCGGCCTTTAATATAGTTAAATGTGGTTTCATCGGGGGCAATTAAGCCTGCGCGTGCGCCTGCCTCGATAGACATGTTGCAAACAGTCATGCGCCCTTCCATGGATAGGCTTTTAATGGCTGAGCCTGCATATTCAATGACGCAGCCCGTGCCGCCAGCCGTACCAATCTCGCCAATAACCGCGAGGGTGAGGTCTTTGGCTGTTACGCCTACCGGCAAATCGCCTTCAATATTAACGCGCAGTGTCTTTGCTTTTTTCTGTGGCAGAGATTGCGTGGCAAGCACATGTTCAACTTCTGAAGTGCCAATACCAAAGGCAAGCGCCCCGAATGCGCCGTGGGTTGATGTGTGGCTATCGCCGCAGACGATTGTCATGCCGGGCAGGGTAAAACCTTGCTCTGGCCCAACAATATGGACGATGCCTTGGCGCTTATCATCCATAGAAAAATACTCAATGCCGAATTCGGCGCAGTTCTTGGTAAGTGTTTCCACTTGAATGCGGCTGTCCTTTTCCTTGATGCCTTGGCTGCGGTCTGTGGTGGGGACGTTATGGTCGGCAACCGCAAGCGTGCCAGATGGTGCGCGCACTTTACGTCCTGCTAGGCGTAGACCTTCAAAAGCTTGGGGAGATGTCACTTCATGGACAAGGTGGCGGTCAATATAGATAAGGGTGTTATCATTATCGCCTGTTTCAATTAAATGTGCGTCCCAAATTTTATCGTAAAGTGTTTTTGCCATGCTCATGTCTTTTTGGTTAAAAATAATGTAATTTAATTTATGCTGATTACGAATAGAAAACAAGGTTGCTTTGGATTGTTTACAAAAGGAAGTTTAAGAATGTTTAGAAAATTTTACGCTGTCTTAGCCGCGCTAGTTTTGGTTTGCGCCACAGCCACGGGCGCTTATGCTGCCGCACCAAGTCAAATTGGCGATGAAATCCCACACCAACTAGAATTATCTGACCAATATAGTCATGTCGCAGGTTTTGACGAGCTTAAAGGTGACAAGGGGTTAGTCGTGTTTTTCGTCCGTTCAGCTGATTGGTGCCCATTTTGTAAAAAGCAATTAGAAGATTTCGCAAATTATTACAATAAGTTCAAAGATATTGGCTATGAAGTTGTATCGGTGAGTTATGACTCTGCTGCAATATTGAAAAAATTCAGCGAAGAAAAAAATATACCCTATAAAATGCTTTCAGATCAAAGCTCCAAAAGCATCGCAGCATTTGGAATTCTAAACTTGAAATACAAAGCAGGATCGCGTTTTTTCGGTATTCCGCACCCCACCGTATATGCCATAGGACCTGAGGGTATCATTACCCATATTTTTAGCGAGGATGGTTACCAAGCGCGTCCGCCAATAGCAGGTATATTGACGGCTCTGGATTGATAGTTTCTGACATTGCTTTTACAGCAGTAGTGTTTGCTTTGTTGCTTTTACATGCTGTAAAGCGGCAGCAGATGTAATAAAGTGAACCCCTTTTCTATGCATTTCTAACATCAGGGTATTCTTATGTACGCGCAAGATTTCGGGGCTAATTCTATAGTCATTTACGTTGTCATCGCCTGTGCAATCTATCATTAACCACGGTTTAAAGCCGTTCGCTAATGCATCATATACTGTTTCTTTGACACAGGCGCAGGTATTAAAGCCGGCGAATAGGAGGTTCTTATGTCCGTGCCTGTTCAGGCGCGTGGCAAATTCATTTTCTGGTGTTTTAAATGCGGAGTTCTCATTTTTCTGCACGAGTTTATCACGCGGGTCATATTGGTAACCATAAAAGTCAATCATACTGCAATGGCGGGGGCGGGCGGCTGTGTAAACACTGTAAATAGGCGTTTGTAAAGCGCGGAAGCTGTTTATTATTTCTCCTGCATGTCTTGCAACCTCTTCGGTTTCAACGTTGCCGCGTCGGTCAGCGAGTAGAAAGTCTCGCAAGGGGCCGATTTTAGCGAATTCTTTTTGCATATCCACGTTGATGAGGGCATCAAATTTATTTGGTAAAGCTGGCTTTACAGCTAAGCGCGGCAGTATATTTAATTTTTGGCGGATAACTGGATGAAGTGCTTTTACATCCATGTCTTTGCAGTAAAAATTGGTTTGAGCGTCTGTAATCTTAAGCGGCTCATAATATGGAGTTTTATTTACGTTATTAAATATTCTGGATAGCTGAAAATATTTCATGTAAACCCAATTGTATAATCATGCGAAAAGCAAAACTAACAGACGGCTGTGCATTATGTCAACGCAATTTTACTTAATTTAAGCAGCGCCATTCTTTTTCGCAAGCATCTAATGTGTCTTCGGCGATGGCCTTACGGATGTCACGCATCAGCAGGTTCATTACATATACATTGTGCTGCGAGAGCAGCTGCATCGCAAGCATTTCTTGCGCTTTGATGAGGTGGTGGAAATACGCTTTTGAATAATAATTTGATGCTTTTATATCATAATCAGCGGCAAGCGGTGTCGGGTCATCTTTATATTTAGCGTTTTTCAAGTTTAACTTGTTACCTGGAACGCCCTTCATCACAGCCCAGCCATGACGCGCCGCACGGGTTGGCGATACGCAGTCAAATGTATCTATGCCAAGGCGCACGCATTGGAAAATATCGTCAATCGCGCCAATGCCAAGCAAGTGGACAGGACGTGTTGGATGGATTTCATTGCTGCATAGCTCTACAATCTCATAAAATTGTTGTTTACTGCCGCCCAGAGAGCCGCCAATGGCTGTGCCAAAGAAATTGCCATTCTTTGTCCATGCGCAGCTTTCTTTGCGTAGATCGTCATATACGCCGCCCTGAACAATGCCGTAAACAGCCTGCGCGCCATTATCGTTTTTAGCAAACTGTTCCAATGATCGGTCGCCCCAGCGATGCGAACGGTGCATAGAGCTTTCGGTATATTTGCGGTCAACGTGGAATGCTGTGCATTCGTCAAACTGCATGATTAAATCTGCCCCAAGCTTGCGCTGAATATCCATGGATAATTCAGGGGTTAGCATCATGGCAGAGCCATCACGGTAATTTCTGAATTTTGCGCCTTCTTCGGTGATTTTGAGAAGGGACTGGCCACGATTACCTTTATTGCGCCCTTTAATCTCATCTGCGACGGAGCCGTGACCCATAGAGAAAATTTGGAAGCCGCCACTATCGGTGAGCATTGGACCATCCCAGCCCATGAATTTATGCAGGCCGCCCATTTTTTCAACAATATCAGCGCCGGGCTGAATCATTAAATGATACGTATTGGAAAGCATAATATCCGTTTTTGCCTCAACCATTTGATCAGGGTTGAGGTTTTTAATTGCTGCTTTTGTGCCGCAAAAAATGAAATTTGGGGTTTGAATAGTCCCGTGAGGAGTCTTCAAATTACCTAAACGCGCCTTGGAATTAGGCGCGCTGTGGGTAATATCAAAAGCAAAATTTGGATATTTAAGATCAGTCATTGATAAGCTCTATTCGCTTGTTTAGAAAATTATTTCTTAGCAGCGAGAACTTTTTCAACTTGTACTTTAACTGGACGAAGAGATTCATCAAGTTTCGTTTTTGCTGTACCAACAAGGTATGCGTCTAGGCCACCTTTATGTTCAACAGTACGAATGCCTGCTGTGCTCACTTTGATTCGCACGCTGCGACCAAGTGCTTCAGAAAACAAGCTTGTTTCTTGCACATTGGGGTAAAACTTACGACGTGTTCTATTTTTTGCGTGAGATACATTGTTACCTGACATCACGCTCTTACCTGTTACTACACAACGACGGCTCATAGTGTAAATCCTTCTGTATTCTTATCTATATTAATATATGCGCTATTTACGCCATTCTTTACAATGAAGCGGACAATACTGCAACATCTCGATACAAGTCAAGTAAAGAGTGCATAAATAATGCGGTTTTTCGGAAAAATAATGATTATTGTTTATCATCACTTTACATTCTGTATAGTTCTTATAAATAAACTGCAAATGAATTGCACGCATTATATTCGCTAAGGGATAATATTTATGGCTGAAACAGCATTAAAGTTTGATGAGATTAAAACGCTTATATCATCTATGGAGCATCCATCATGTTCTGCGCGTGACACATTTGCGGATATGGATCAAATTAGCCGTATCAAGTATTGGCTCAATTTTGCCGCTGAGCGTCAAGTTTTTGAAATTAAGCGCCCGCGTTTATCGCTTTATGCGGCCTCACACGGCATTGCACAACAAGATGAAGCGCAGCAAGGTTATTTCAAAGACATGGTAAGCAAGTTGTTAGCTGGCGACCATGCTGTGAACGAGGTTATCAACCTCGCCAGCGCCGATCTACGTCTTTATGATTTGAACATGGATGAACCCACGGCAGATTTGCGCAGCGGTGATGCGATGGACGATCAAGCTTTGCTCAATTCACTGGCTTATGGGCTAATGACGGTCGAGCCTGAAAATGATTTGGTTTCAATCGCGGCCATTGGCGCAGGTTCTGAGGAAGTTGGGCGCGCTATTTGTCACAATTTTATGCCCTTTATTGACAGTAAGCTGAAAATTGACATCGCTGATGTTGATTTAGAAGGCTTTTTTGCAATGCTAAAGGCGAGCTCCGGCTATGAGCTTAATGCCATTATTGGCGCAATCCTCGCAACGCGCCTTGCCGGCGTGCCTGTGATCCTTGAGGGGTATACCGCGATTGCTGCGGCATTGCTGCTTGATGCTCTTAACCCCGATACACATTGGCATTGCGCGATTGCACCGTCTTTGGATGGTCATGACGCGGCATCGCGCGATTATTTTGAATCGAAAAATTGGCTGGTGTTAGATGACCCACGCCCTTATGGCCTAAAGCAAGCATCGGCGATTAATGGCGGCATGCAAATCGCCGCGCTGCGTCAGATGTTGATATTAGATAATTTTTATAACCCCGATAAAATGGCGTCTTAAATCTCGATTTTGCTCTTTATATAAAGACCATCAAAGCGAATAGGCCGAGTAATTGCGCGACAATAATCATATATTGCGCTAACTTTACCTGTGCGCCATCGACTTTTGCTTTTGCATCTCTGGGGCCGTACCATGGGCGTTCAATGGCTGCGCCGTAACGTGATTTCTCTTTACCGCCAATCGATATATTGATCGCGAAGGCTGTAATAGCAAGCGGGTGAACCCCTGGCATTAAATGACCGCTATGCTTTAACGATAAAGCGTGCAGCGCGGTTTTAAAGCTTGCTCTGGGCGTAATAAATGTTGCCATGATAATTAATGTCGTGCCGATAAAATTCGGGACAATGCTCAGCAATTCTTCAAAAACGGTAATTGTATATGTGTAAGCGCCTGAAAGCGACGCTTTCCCAATGGCGTAGCTTAACCATAGAAATAGCGTCGCAATGATAAGTAGTGGAAGGCCGCCAATAAGGAAAAATAATATCGGCGCGATAAGGTGGCGAATGAAACTATATACTGAATAATGTATGACGCAGCGATTAATGCCGCTGCTGTCAGCCTTGCTCAGTGCGCGCATGGTGCATATGGAAAGCTTTGATTCTAACGCGGCTGTGAGCTTACCGTTATTGGCAAGATGTGCCTGTATATCTCTGTTTAATAATAAGGGTGAAACAGTGCTGATAGCGAGAGCGAGAAAGGCGATTTGTACGAAATGTATATCCGCGGAAACTGCTGGCAGGAAATTAAAGGCAATGACCAACAATGCAGAAAGACAGATGAAAAAACAGACGACAAATAGCCCCCTGAAGAACAAATCTTGGTCAGTGCGCTTTTCGACGTTTAGTTTAATAAGCTTATTTAGAAACAGCTTATTTAGGCCAAGCCAGAATAAGGGCAGGGGCGCGGCGGCGGTTTTGCTCTGCACCATGCCAATGGGGATAGAAATTATAAGCGCTGCAACAATTGTGTAAATGCGTGTTATAATTAGATTAATTAATGATGCGTCGATGAAATCTGTCATGGTAGTTTATTATTTCTTCATTATATTCTGCTAATATTTTATCATTATATTGGGTGCGTTTAAAACGAGTAGGATTATTATACATGTTATATCATTTATATGAATTGGGGAATGCCTCACTTTTTGGCCCGCGCATTGGCGCACAGATGGTTCGCTCCAGCTTTGGCAACCCGTTTAATCCATTATCCTACACGCCTTTGGGGAAAACGCTCGCCGCAGGGGCAGAGCTTTTTGAACGTGTGACGCGCCGTTTTGGTGAGCCCGCTTGGATGCTCGATGAAACCATTATTAATGGTAAGGAAGTTGCTGTTGAACAAGAAATCATCGTTGATAAAGCCTTTTGTTCGTTGCTGCATTTCAAACGTGATACTAACCGTAAAGACCCAAAAGTCTTAGTCGTTGCGCCGATGTCTGGGCATTACGCCACATTATTGCGCGGAACGATAGAAGCATTATTACCGCATCATGATGTTTATGTGACGGATTGGATTGATGCACGCCAAGTGCCGCTTAATGCAGGCGTTTTCTCGCTTGATAGCTATATTTCATATTTGCGCAGCTTTTTAAGCCTTTTGGGCGGTGACACGCATGTAATTGCCGTTTGTCAGCCTGCTGTGCCAGTCATGGCTGCTGTGTCGCTAATGGCGGCGGAAGGCGACCCTAATCAGCCATTAAGTATGACGTTAATGGGCGGGCCTATTGATACGCGGGTGTCAAAAACAGCCGTCAATGAATTGGCTGAAGAGCGTCCGCTCAGTTGGTTTGAAAATACAGTTGTGCAGACCGTGCCAGCATTCCACCCCGGCGGTTTCCGCAAAGTTTACCCCGGATTTCTACAGCTCAGCGGCTTTATGTCGATGAATTTAGACCGCCATGTTGGTTCGCATTTAAATTTTTACAAACATCTTATTCAAGGTGATGGCGATTCGGCAGAGCAGCACCGTTTATTTTATGATGAATATATGGCGGTGATGGATATTCCTGCTGATTTCTATCTACAAACGGTTGATGTCGTTTTTCAGCGTCACTTGCTGCCAAAAGGAGAAATGACTTGGGATGACCCGATTACGGGGGAAACCTTAAATGTAGATCCAAGCCAGATTAAGCACACAGCGCTGCTGACGATTGAAGGTGAGCTGGATGATATATCATCGCGCGGACAGACCATCGCAGCGCATACACTGTGTTCAAATTTGGATAGCAATAAGCAATTCCACCATATGCAGGAAAATGTCGGGCATTACGGCATATTTAATGGCGGGCGTTATCGCAGCCTGATTATGCCACGTATCCGTCACTTTATTCGTAGCTTGGAAAGTGATGTATCACCAATTCCTAAGGCTGATCTTGAAGTGACGCCCGATATAGCACCAGAAAAATTTAACAAGAAAAAGCATTTTGATGTTGTTTTTGAGGCGTAGTGCTGTCTAATCTATAAATATGAGTAAAGCGATTGATATATCAGGGCTCGAAGCGCATTTGAAAATGCGCCGTGATAGCCGCGCAAAGCGTATGGCGCTTAGATTGGACCCTGCAAATCGCTGCGTGCATTTTGTGCTGCCGCGCTTTGCGTCACATAAAAAGGCGCAGGCTTTTATTGATTCTCATCGCCAATGGGTGATTGACCGTATCCGTGAGTTGCCTGAATATATGCCGTTTGAAGATGGGGTGAATATCCCCGTGCTTGGACGCGACGTTGAGATTGTTGTTGAAAAAGACCCTAGCCGCAAATCAACCCATATTGAGCTGCAAGACCATATATTATTGGTACAAACCAATTTGGATGATTATGCGCCGCGCATTACGCGTTTCCTTAAAAAAGTCGCGCGTGAATATTTGACAGATATTATGGACGAAAAAACTGCGAATTTAGACCGTAAAGCCATAAAAATTCAAATTAGAGATACCAAAAGCCGCTGGGGTAGTTGCAGCGTTGATGGGCATATATCCCTGTCATGGCGTTTAATATTCGCACCATCCGAGGCAATGGATTACGTCGTTGCGCATGAAGCAGCGCATTTAATGCATATGGATCACAGCAAACGCTTTTGGGCGCTGTGCGAAGATTTATGCATTGATTATGACGGCGGCAAGTCATGGATGCGTGAGCATGGCCATGGCTTGCATCGTTATGGATAATGATACTTTTAAATTGACATATTGCTGCGCTGTGGCGTATTAATCGTATGCACATAGTGTTGAAGGAGATTTAAAATGGATAAAAAATTACAACAAACTGAAAAAGTCAGCAGTTTAGCTGCAGCTTTTCTTGGGTATATGACTAAATCTAAGGAAGTGCTGAAGGAGGTTTTTGCTGAAAAGCCAAGGCCGGTTGTCCCATTAGATGAAGTCGAACATATTTTTATGCCAGAGATGCGGAGCTCTCTCACTGCTTATTTCAATGTGCATAGTCTCGACAAGAATAAACCTTTATATCCAGGGCTGGTTATTCACTACAACCCTACGTTTAGAGAGAAGCGAAATATAGCGACTGATATTGGATATATGGTTTCGACTGGTGAGCTTTCCGAGCAGGGTAACCATGTTTTTGATGCGCACCTTATAAATGTGGCTCGATATGGAAATAAATCAGCGAAGAGAGTTGCTGTACCATTTGATGTGGAGATATAGCCTCTTACTTCTCAAACAGTGTTTCCAATTTATGCATCAACGCTTCGGCGAGCTGGTCGACATCGGTGATGGTGATTGAGTTTTTGTAATATGGTGTCACGTCATGCCCGATGCCGATGGCACTTAATTCGACAGGGCTATTTTTTTCGATGCGGTTAATAACGGAATGCAGGTCTTTTTCTAAGAGGGTTGCAGGGTTGTTCGATAGGGTGGAATCGTCCACTGGCGCGCCGTCAGATATCACCATTAAAATTTTGCGTTCTTCGCTGCGTTTGGCGATGCGGTTATGCGCCCATGCAAGGGCCTCACCGTCGATGTTTTCTTTAAGTAAGCCTTCTTTTAACATGAGGCCGAGATTGTTTTTACAGCGTCGCCACGGCGTGTCGCCTTGTTTATAAATAATGTGGCGAATGTCATTTAAGCGACCCGGCTTTTCGGGGCGGCCATTATCAATCCATAACTCACGGGACTTGCCGCCTTTCCATGCACGGGTGGTGAATCCAAGGACTTCGGTTTTGATACCGCAGCGTTCTAACGTGCGGATAAGAATATCGGCGCAGAGGGCGGAAATTGTAATCGGGCGGCCGCGCATTGACCCTGAATTATCAAGCAGTAAGGTGAGCACTGTGTCTTTAAACTTGGTTTCTTGTTCTCGCATAAAGCTAAGCGGTACTGTGGGGTTCGCGACAATGCGAGCAAGGCGCGCGCTGTCAATCTGTCCGTCTTCTTGGTCGAATTTCCAGCTACGTTGCTGCTGCGCCATTAATTTACGCTGCAGGCGGTTGGCGAGGCGTGTAATCATGGATTGGTAGCGTTCCAAGTATGTGTCGAGCATATCACGTAGGCGTTTTAAATCTGCGGCGCTTGCAAGGTCTTCGGCGGCGATGATTTCATCAAACTGGGTGGTGTAAATGGTATAGCCGGGGCTGTGCCCTAAATCAGAAAGCGGGTTGTAATCACCCTGCGCATTTTCGCTGCTTTTGGCGTCGTCATCATTACCTTCTGCGGCGGCGCTGTCTTCGGCGGAATCTTGCGCGTCTTCTGATTCTTGGGTGTCACTATCATCTGCCATATCCTCGGCTTGATCGTGTTCTAGGCTGTCTTCTTGTGAAGCGTCTTCGTGCTGCTTGTCTTCCTTCTCGTCAGTGTCTTTGTTTTCTTCGTCTTGGTCGCCTGTATCATCGTTTGTATCACCATCTGCGTTTTGTTCAGGCGTTGGCATGGTATCAAAACCATCAAGGCCGAGCGTATCAAGGATATTTTGCGCTTTTTTTGCAAATTTATCTTGGTCATCCATGACGCGGATAAGGTCGGCTAATGATTGATTGCCGAGTTTATCGGCGATGTCTTTGCCCCAGTGGTTTTGTACCTGCTTTGCGCCCGCTGGTAAATCTGTCTGTGAGAGCGCGGCGCGGGTCAGCATATACATAGCCTCGACCTGTGGGCATTCATCTTTTGATGTGATGTCCTGATATCGCTTGGCTTTGCAGTCTTTGTCTAAGGCTGCGTTGAGGTTTTGCGCAACGCCGCGCATACGCCGCATACCAACAGCTTCACAGCGTGCGCGTTCCAGCGCATCCCATATGGCGGCGCTTTCAGCATTTTCTGGTTTTCTGGTTTTGTGAAGTGCGGCATTATGATGCGCCAAATGCAAGGCGCGTATGTCTGCGGCTGCGCGCAGGCGGTCTTTTTGAATATCGCTCTCAGTATCACCAATCGCGGGCAGTTTTGCTGCATTGTAAGAATCAGAGAAAGGCAGACGTGATGTTACGGCTTCATTAGCAGAGAAAGTGACGTTGACATCATGGCACTCGGAAAGTGCCTTTAGGGCGGCGGCGGTGGCGGCCTTAAAAACTTCTTGGTCACGTTGGCGTTCTAACAGAACGCTTCTGTCTTTTTCATTCGTCAAGATCTACACCAAAGCAGCGTTGATAATATTCTCTTAATATTGGGCGTTCGGCTTCGTCACATTTGTTATAGAAGCTTAATTTGAACGAAAGTTCACGGTCGCCGAAAATTTCAGTGTTGTCTGCCCAGCTTAACACTGTACGCGGGGACATTAATGTTGATAAGTCGCCTGATTTGAAGCCTTTGCGCGTTAAGTTTGCGACCTGTACCATGGCGCGGATTTCGGCTTTGTCCTCGTCAGATGTAAGCTCTGGTATTTTCTTTAGAATTATTTGCGCTTCGGTTTCTGGGGGCAAGTAATTTAGCACGGTGACAATGTTCCAGCGGTCCATCTGGCCTTGGTTGATTTGTTGCGTGCCGTGATACAGGCCAGTTGTATCACCAAGGCCGATTGTGTTCGCCGTCGCAAAGAGGCGGAAGGCAGGGTGCGGGCGGATGATTTTGTTTTGGTCAAGCAAGGTTAGCTTACCTTCGGCTTCCAAAATGCGCTGAATAACAAACATCACATCAGGGCGGCCTGCGTCATATTCATCAAAGACAAGAGCAACAGGATTTTGCAGCGCCCACGTTAATATGCCTTCTTTCCATTCGGTAATCTGTTTGCCTTCTTTTAAGACGATGGCATCCTTACCAAGTAAGTCCATACGGCTGACATGGGAATCGAGGTTGACGCGCATACAAGGCCATCTTAGGCGCGCTGCGATTTGTTCGATATGGGTTGATTTACCCGTGCCGTGGAAGCCCTGCACCATAACGCGTCGATTATGCCCGAACCCTGCGAGGATCGCGAGGGTCGTATCGTGGTCGAACTGATATGTATCGTCAATTTCAGGGACATTGGGAATATCATGGGCAAAGCCAGGGACTTTCATATCGACATCAATGCCAAATGTTTCACGCACATCGTACATTTTATCAGGAATAGTGCTGTGAATACGACTATTCTCAAGTTGGCTTGTATCAAATGCGCTTCTTTTTTCGGCTTTTTTTGATTCTTCACTCACGGTATATCGTCCTTAAACATCGTTTTAAGCGGATAGTTATTTATACAAAAAATAGGGAGGGAATGCGATTTTTAAAGGGGGCTTATCCCTTAAATTTTTCTTCTAGCTTTTCATATTTTTCATAAGAAAGGCGCAGCATGGTGTAGGCCGCGTTTATATTCTTGCTTTTTTCTTCGGCCATGGGGCAGTTGCTGTTGAGATCAGGGTGGTATTTTTTCACAAGGGTTTTATAAGCGGCCTTGATAATCTCAAGTGTGACTGGGGGTGCAAGGCCAAGTTCTTCCAAGGCTTTAAATTCTGGTGTGTTTCTGCTTTGCTGGCTGGTATAGCTGCTATGGGTGTTTTGGCCATTATGTGCGCCGTAATGCGCCTTATGATTCTTTGGCGCTTCTTTTTCAGTGAAATGATATGTTTGCCATGCTTTGTTGCGCAAAATTTCATCTGCGGCACCTTCAGTGGCAAATTTCCATGTTGGGCGGTCCCATATTGTGCCGTTATAGATATAATCTTCGACATCACGCTCTGGCATGCCATCAAAATAATTCCATGCACGGTTATAAGAGCTGACATGTTCGTAGCAAAAATTATAATACTCGTTTAACCCCCTGTTTTTCGGCGCGCGATGTTCGGCATGGCTAGCGCATTCGGGCATGTCACACACACGAACGGCTATTTTTGGTTTGTCGTCATCAAATAAAGGCGACTTTTCTTGTAGTTTTATTCTAGGCATAAATTGATTATAATGTTTTTCGTTTTAGTTTTACAGAAAAATATAGGCTTTAGAGGGCGAAATGGAAGAAAAAAAACAAGCGCAGACAGTGGCAAAGGAAATTGAACAGAGGCTTATAAAGGCTTTTTCACCTGAAGAAATAGAAGTGATTGATGAGAGTCATTTACATGTAGGTCATGCAGGGTACCGCGAAGGGGGCGAGAGCCATTTTAAGCTTATTATAAAATCCACTGCTTTGGGTGAATACAATCGTGTTGATAGACACAAGCGTATTTACGCGGAGCTTTCAGAACTTATGGAATCACAAATTCATGCACTATCAATAACTTGCATGTAGAAATGTAAAGATATGGCACGCAACTAAAGGTTGATATTGTCGCCACATATGTAGCGCCCTATAACTTTTGGTTGTTTTTATGCGCCGCTTGTATATACTTTAGGTGTGCTTACAACTAAGGTATTTTTTAACGATGTATGAAGACTTATTTAAAGACAAATCGGAACGTAAAACGACATTATTGGGGCGCAACGTGACCATATTAGGGCGTAGAACATCCATTCGCTTAGAGCCACAAATGTGGGATATACTATATGAGGTTGCGGAGCGTGAGAAGACAACGATACATGAGTTTTGTTCACTTGTTTCTATTCGCAAGCATGAAAATGCCAGCCTTACATCGTCAATACGTGTTTTTTTGCTGCTTTATTATCGCGCCGCAGCGACGCAAGATGGGCACATTAAGGCAGGGCATGGCAGTTTTCAAAACATGCTAAAACGCGCGCGGGTTGATGTTGACCTTAAGACAGGTGATGAACTCTGTGAGCGCTCACGTTTGCGTGCCTAAAACGGATACGTATTCTTAATGCTATTTATTTAAAGCTATATGAACAGAAGGGCCGCTTTTTTAAGCGGCTCTTCCCATTGAGAGGTATTTATCTTCTCGTTTGGCGATAAGTTTGTCAGCTTTCCATGGGCTGAGCTCTTTTAAGCCTTTTTCAAGCTGTGCTGCGACCAAGGCGATAGTTTGTTTTTTATTTCTATGTGCACCGCCTTGTGGCTCATCAATGATGCCGTCAATTAAACCATTCTCAAGCATATCTTTTGCTGTGAGCTTGAGGGCTGTGGCGGCATCTTTCGCGTAATCAGCGCTGCGCCATAAAATAGACGCGCAGCCTTCTGGTGAGATAACAGAGTAGATTGAGTTTTCAAGCATGTAAACTTTATCAGCTGCGGCGATCGCAATCGCGCCGCCTGATCCGCCTTCGCCAATAATGACTGAAAGCATCGGTACTTCTAATTTGAGGCATGATTCGATGGAGCGTGCAATGGCTTCTGATTGGCCGCGTTCTTCCGCGCCAAGGCCGGGATATGCGCCTGCTGTATCGACAAGGGATATCACGGGGATTTGGAACTGCGTTGCCATATTCATGAGGCGCTGTGCCTTGCGGTAGCCTTCTGGGCGCGCCATGCCGAAATTGTGCTTGATGCGGCTTTCTGTATCGTTGCCTTTTTCTTGCCCCATAACGACGACGCTTTGACCGTTAAAGCGTCCTATACCGCCAATAAGGGCGAAGTCTTCGCCGAATAGGCGGTCACCGGCAAGCGGGGTGAAGTCTTCGATCATATGTTCAATATAATCCGTTAAATGCGGACGGTTTGGATGGCGTGCAACCTGTACAATCTGCGCAGGTGTTAAACGTGCGTAAATTTGAGAAAGAAGACGGTCAGCTTTGCTTTGCATGCGTGAAATTTCATCCGCAATGTTGATTTCATCATCGTTACTGACGTGACGAAGCTCTGCAATTTTTGATTCTAATTCGATAACTGGCTTTTCAAACTCAAGCATATGTAATCTTTCCTTGCTTTATTCAGTGCGAACACATGAATTTACTATTACTCTTTTAATTTTATTGGCTTGTATAACAAATCAAGCAGGTCATGACAAATCAAAACCTGCTTGAGATAAAATTATTATGTGACGAAACGCTAAATATTAAGCGTTTGTGCCTGTTTTAGACATTGGGTGCTTTTCATCAACAGTGTCTTTCAAATCTTTACCAATGATATGTGTATAGATTTGCGTTGTTGCGATATCAGCGTGACCAAGCATTTTCTGTACTGAACGAAGATCTGCACCACGGCTAAGTAGGTGTGTTGCAAATGCGTGACGTAGTACATGCGGACTTACGCGGTCTTCGTCAACTTTCGCTGCGCGCGCAAGATCTTTAAGAAGCTGTGCAAAACGCTGACGGGTAAGGTGACCTTTTACCGAAGTCTTTGATGGGAATAACCACTGTGCTTGTGTGCCTTCATCTTCAGGAGACACAAAGTTTTGACGCACGTTCATGTAGTTATTCATCGCTTTTTGTGCAGGGTCACTTAAAGGAACCATACGCTCACGACCGCCTTTACCTTCAACAAGAAGGAATTGTGTATCTTCACCGACGGCTGCCATAGACAAACCAACAAGTTCTGAAACACGAAGCCCAGTTGCATAAAGCATTTCGAGCAAACATACAAGGCGCACGCTTTCCGCTGTGCCAGCTTCGCCAGCAACGCGAATTAGAGTGCTTACTTCTGTCTCGCTAAGTGTTTTTGGCAATGTACGGCCTTGCTTAGGGCTTTCGATTGTTGAAGTAGGATCATCTTTACGCATTTTTTCTGAAATCACAAAACGGTAATATTGGCGCATCGCTGAAAGGCGACGTGCAATTGTGCGTTCAGAAATTTTGCCATTACCTTTACCTTTTGCGTTCACTTTGCCCGCAAGGTCTTTTAGATAGGCTTTAATTTCATCTGTGTTCGCTTTGTCAATATCAGAATTTACCTGATTCTTGAGGAACAAGCTTACGTCAGCTAAATCTCTCCAATATGCTTGGCGAGTGTTTAATGCTGCTCCACGTTCTGTTTGTAGCATATTCAAAAAAGCATCTACAGAAGGGTGTAGATCCGGTTTTGGTAGTGCTGGGCGTCCTGGACGTGCCATTTTTAGTTCTCCTTATTATACTCTGCGCTGTTATTAACGTCGGTTAGTGCCAATAATTCACGCAGATGATAACCCCACGGTTATTGTTTTTTTATAAATTACACACTCTGCATAAGAATGCGAAGTTAGTTATTACATAATTTTATTTTGCCTGTCAAGCTGTAAATTTGACATAAGTTTATTTATTTTCAAAAACTTCATAAAAAATAATAACTTATCAGTAAATAATATTAGATAAGCCTAATTATAATATTCCCTAATTAAACATATAGCCTGTTATTCACCGCTAATAAATTGGGCAGTATCAATGGATTGATTAACAGGTTTTGCCTGCATCTGCGGCTGTGTTATGCCAAGCCAGATAAAGCCTGCAACAAGAATAAGTAGAATAAGGAGTATAAAAGTTTTTTTCATTGTCTGTTTCTTATATTATTAACTATCAGATTGATTTCATCATGTAGTTACGGTAAGTTACAGCCTTAGCTGGCCTATGCCAAGTAATTTCTTGTAACAATAAAAAAACTGTGTATATGAGTGTGAAAACGCTAAGTTCTGAACATGTTATATTAAAGAAGCCCGTTGCCCTTATTGGTATGATGGGGGTTGGTAAGACTCATATTGGACGCTTGCTTGCTAAAGAGCTTGGCATATCCTTCGTTGATTCAGATGATGAGATTGTTATTAGCGCAGGGCAGTCTGTCGCGGACATATTTGAGTTTTATGGCGAGGCAGCCTTCCGCGATTTGGAAGGTAAGGTGATTGAACGTTTACTTGGGAATAAAGCGAGTGTTATATCAACAGGTGGTGGCTGTGTCACACAGCCCAGGACTTTAGAGAAAATGAAGTTGAATGCGCATCTTATTTGGTTAACGTCAGATATTGATGTTTTGGTTGAGCGTACGGCACGGCGTGATGATCGTCCTTTGTTAAAGGGGGCGGATCCGCGCAGTGTTTTAATGAAGTTGCTCGATGCGCGCAGGCCTTTATATGAGCAAGCAGAGTTTTGCGTTGATTCTAGCCGTGGTGGAGCGCATGTTGTGCGTACTATCATTGATTATTTGGCGGATCAGTAAATGCAGGCTATATTAACGCTGAAAATGACGAAAGAATAACGATGAATATTCAGCAGGAAAGCTTAGAGCCTCCTTCTCACGAGCTGCGCGTAGATTTGGACGCGCGGAGCTATGACATATATATAGAAAATGATTGCAAGTCGCGCGCCTGTGCTTTTGTGCGTTCGCATTATGCTGGTAAATCTATATTTGTGATCGCGGATCAGGCTGTTGATGCTGTATGTACGCAAGATATGCTTGCTGCGCTTACAGATGATTTTGATGTTGTGCGGCTGTTTAATGTGCCTTCTGGTGAAGCGAGTAAGTCAGTTGCAATGTATGCGGATATTCTTCAATGGCTTGCCTGTGAAGGTGCCCGTAGAGATTCGCTGATTGTTGCTATTGGCGGCGGTGTAGTTGGTGATTTAGCCGGCTTTGTCGCGGCAAGTTATATGCGCGGCGTAGATTTTATACAAATGCCGACGACCTTATTGGCGCAGGTTGACAGTTCGGTTGGTGGTAAAACGGCGATTAATATCGCGGCGGGTAAAAACCTAGTTGGGGCGTTTTATCAGCCCAAAGCCGTGTTCTGTAGTTCTGCGGCCCTAACCTCTCTGCCAGCGCGGGAAATGCGTTCTGGTTATGCGGAAATATATAAATACGGCTTGCTTTGGGATGTGGATTTTATGGCATGGCTGCATGAAAATGCCGCGCGCATTTTGGCGCACGATGCTGGCGCCGTTCATTATGCCGTGCAAAGGTGCTGCGAAATTAAGGCGGAAATTGTAGCGCAAGATGAACGTGAATCTGGGCTGCGTGCTTTATTGAATTTGGGGCATACATTCGCGCATGTGCTTGAAGCGCTTTGCGGTTATGATGATCGCTTGCGTCATGGTGAAGCTGTGTCCATTGGGTTGTGCATCGCGGCGGATCTTTCGGCGCAGCTCGGCTTAATAAGCGAAGATGATAGTGCCAACGTCGCGCAACATTTGAAAAGCCTTTCTATGCCGACGACTTACACTGATATTACCGACCGCCCAGAAATGAAAGTCGATGAGATGGTCGCGTTAATGTATCGCGATAAAAAGGCAAATGCGCAAGGTATAACATTTGTTGTGCTGGAACGCCTTGGTAAGGCTGTGTGTAATAATGAAATTACAGAAGAGATGTTACGTGATGTGCTGGGACGCTTTATCGCAAAGGCTTAGTATAAATATAGATTTGTTAATTTAGGAATATTAAAAATGGAAAAAGTTACTGCCGTTGACGTTATGGAAGCTGTAGAAAATCTTCCGCCTTTTGAGGATCCTGCGTTTTGGGTGTCAGTTGGTGTTATTTTCTGCTTGCTGTGTTTGTCGGGCTTTTTCTCAGGCTCAGAAACTTCGCTGACAGCTGTGTCGGAAGCGCGAATGCTTCATATGGAAAAGGACGGAAATAAAAGAGCTGGTTTGGTTCGTAAATTGACGGATCAAAAAGATCGCTTGATTGGCGCTTTACTGCTTGGTAACAACCTTGTCAACATTTTGGCAACATCAATGGCGACTGGTGTTTTGATGTCTATATTTGGTGAGGCGGGTATCGTTTATGCGACTATGGGGATGACTTTGCTTGTCCTTATATTTGCCGAAGTATTGCCGAAAACCTATGCTTTGCTGCATGCGGATAAGATGGCGTTAAAGATATCACCAATTATTAATGCCGTTGTTATTGTCTTCTCACCAGTATCGCAATTGGTTGTGTGGGTTGTGCGCCGTACGTTAATGCTGTTTGGTGTGCGGGTTGACCATGTGAATGTTGGCGGCAATGTAGAAGAGCTTCGCGGCGCAATTGAAATGCATCGTGGTTCAGCGCAGGGCGTACATGAACAGCGTGCGATGCTGCGTTCTATACTTGATTTGGCTGATGTTGAAGTTGAAGAAATTATGGTGCATCGTAAAAATGTTGAAGTGCTTGATATTAATATGCCCATTGCTGAGTTGGTCAACGAAGTGTTGCATAGCCGCTTTACGCGCATTCCTTTATATAATGAAAATAGGGATGATATTGTCGGCGTTCTTCACGCTAAAGAACTGTTCCGCGCGCTACAGAAAACGCAAAATGATGTTAGCAAGATTGATATTCGCGAGGTCGTTGGTGAGCCGTGGTTTATTCCCGAGACATCCAATCTTTATGATCAGTTACAATCATTTAGAGAGCGACGCGAACATTTTGCTTTAGTTGTCGATGAGTATGGGGCATTTAAAGGTGTCGTCACATTAGAGGATATCTTGGAAGAGATTGTCGGTGAGATTGATGATGAGCATGATATTGCCGTCAAGGGGGTTCGTAAAGGGCCGAATGGGCTGTATCTGATTAAAGGTGATGTTACGATACGTGACCTCAACCGTGAATTCGAATGGGATTTACCAGATGAAGAATATTCGACAATTGCGGGGCTTATTATATTTGAAGCGAAGCAATTGCCGAATGTGAACCAACGTTTCAATTTCTATGAGTTTGATTTTGAAATTATTAGGCGTCAGCGTAATCAAATTACGATGATTGCTGTGCGGCCACCTTCGGATAGCGTACCGGACGATGATGAGATTGACTTGGGTCCAACAAGTTAAAACCTAGGATGAAGTTGGCATATGATAATCTACTCCGTCACGTATGATGGGGGACAAGCATAAAAAAAGGCGCATAATAATATGCGCCTTTTTTTTATCTAAAATTGAGGAGAGGATTAGTCTAGTCTCTCGTCATTGCCTATGTTATCGAAACTTTTCTCAACGACAGGGTCTTTTTTGACTTCATATGTTGATGTGTATTCTTGTTTGCCAATGGCTTGTAGATACTCATCACGTGCGTTAACAGCTTGTTGGTGCGGTAGGTACTCTACGCGTGCCCAGCCTTTGCTCACCATGCAGGTTTCAAAGTCGTGATATTCAATCACTTCGTGTAGCAAGTGACCGCCGCGCTCTGGTGTTTCCCAATGCGACATTTTGGCTTCTGCTGAGCCTGGGCGTGGAATTCTGCCATTGACTGTGTTTGTTGGAATTGCTTCACGTACAAGACCTTGATTCACAAGTTCGTTAATTTCAACGGTGCAGCGGGCAATATCACGATTCAGCATTTGCTGGGCTTTTGCGCCGCGCAAATATAATGATGTCGTGGTATCGGCTCTTTGCCAATATTGTGTGTTGTTCTCAATCTTCATCTTAGTTACCTGACGCTCTGAAGTACAAGCGGTTAAGGCTAACGTAAGTGCAGTACAAGCAAGGAATGTACGCTTCATCATTATATTGTCCTGATAAGTTGTTCTGAATAAATAAACAAAAATGGTTTATAAACCACCTGTAAAGGGTATCAGTTGATGTGCATTTAAACAATGATGTTTTTTTAATTCTTTGGTTTTTCCCACCAGCTTTCAATAATAACGCCATATAGCGCTTTTTTTGGCGGTCTAACAAGGTCGTCTGTATAAGCGACATAATCACGATTGGAGTGAAAAAGTGGGATGCCAATATATGAATTCATCAAAATACGGTCAAGAACCTTCATGTGGCTGACGAGCTGCTCTGTTGTGGTTGTGTTTACGAGCCCTGCAAGTATGTGTTCGATTGTCGGTTCGCAAATGCCCGCATAATTCCATTGCGATGGTGTTTCAGCAGCATCGCAGCCCCAATATAAAAATTGTTCTGTGCCTGGGGAAAGGCTTGTGCTCCAATAATTAATCACAGCGTCGTAATCATAGTTTTGTAACCGCCCTTGGAATGCGGCGCTGTCAAGACGACGAACGTTTGGGGTGATTCCGAGCCTTTTTACGCTGCGTATAAGCGCGAGGGCGAGTTTCTCATCGTCGGTGTTGTTGACAATAATTTCAAATGTTAGGGGGCGTTTGTTGGTTTCATGCACACGTTTGCCGTCTTCAATTATCCAGCCTGATTGCCTCAATAGAAAATCCGCATATTTGTAATGTTTACGAAGCTGCTGTGCGTTATTGTGGTCTAAGCGTGGCAGCATACCGCTAAACGCACCTTCAGGCATATCACGTCTGAGCGGATCAATGGCTTTGGCTTCATTTTCAGTGAGTGAGCCAATGGCATGAAACCTTGAATTTGGAAACATGGTTAAGGCGCGGTCTTTTTTATCGTGATAAAGGTTTTTATTGAGCCAGTTAAAATCGACAAGAGAAAATAAAGCTTTTCTGACCGCAATATTATTAAAGGGCTCGCGGCGCATATTGAAAATCAAGGTGCGGGCTTTGTCAGGGCGCTTGTGTGATATTTCTTCTTTTATGATTTTTTGCTTATCGGCATTTTCTGTTTCGTATCCAGTGATCCATTTGGTGATATTGCCTTCTCGGCGATAATTAAGGTCACCGGCGTTAAATGCCATCAGTGCAACATCGTCATCACGGTAATATTCATAGATAACTTTGTCGAAATTATATAGGCCTTGTGTGATTGGCAGGTCTTTTGCCCAGTAATTATCATCGCGCTCATAGGTGATTTTGCGGCCAATTTCTACCGTACTTATTTTGTACGGGCCATTTGAAAGGGGGGCATCAACCAAAGTTTCGTTAAAGTCGCGCTTTTCCCAGAATGCCTTTGATAAGACGGGCATCATGGCAATAATCATTGGTGTTTCGCGATTTGAACCTGTGGCGAGGGTGAAATCAATATGCGTGCCATCAATTACGTTTACATCTGTAACGAGCTTGTAGACGTTGCGCATGTTAGGGCGCCCTTTGTCCTTGAGTGTATTAAAGGAAAAAAGGACGTCATCCGTTGTCACGGCGCTGCCATCAGAAAATTTTGCCTTTGGGTTCAGGGTAATGCTAATTTTTAGGCGGTCTTCGCTAAACTGAATATCCTTGGCAATGAGCGGGTAAAGGGTGAATGGTTCATCCCAGCTACGTAGTGATAGGCGGTCATAAATCAGGTTTAGCCCCTGCGCAGATGCAACGCCTTTGATGTTATATGGGTTTAAATTATCAAATGTGCCGATAGCCGCCTGTTTAAGCGTGCCGCCTTTGGGCGCATCAGGAGTGGCATAAGGCAAATGTTCAGCGGCGGATTTTAATGCTGGGCTGTCATGCATGGATACGCCGTATTGCGGCGGGGTTGTTTGCGCGGGCGCTGTGTCAGCTGCACTTTGTGCATGTGATGATCCAGAAAAGTAAGTACTTATTAATAAAAAGCATATATGTATGAGAATGGTCCGATGTGGTGTCGTGACATTATGGCGTAGCTTTTTAAACATGAGTGTCTTCCTATGACTTTAAAACAGACGACGGATTATAATGCGCCGCATATAAGTACCTGCAAAAGCCGCATACGTGATTTTATTGGCGAATATAAGCCGGATGCATTTATGTCGTTTATATCACAGGGTCATGATTTTGACAGCCCAATCAACCTTTTTATCGCAGAATATTTGGGGGCTGATTTTGTACAGCAGTTTCGCGCGCAGCTAGGGCGTACAAAATCAGGTGATGTTGTCGTCCAAGAATCGCACAGGACAGATTTCCCAGACATTATTTTCGCTGTGATGCCGAAATGGGATACGGCGCTTTCTAATGAAGAAAAGTTTTTATCAAGATGTTACCGCAACGCTATAAAAGCAGCGAAGGAGAATGATTATAAGCGTATCGTTTTGCCTGCATTAGGTATGGGGAAGTCGAACTTTCCGCATCGCCGGATTGTACGCCTGTCTTTATCTGCGATTACAAGCGAACTTGCAGCGCCAATAGAAGATGTCGTCGTCGTCTGCGCCGAAGATATAATGTATGCATCTTATCAGGAGCGTTTAACTTCGCTTGGCCTTATAAAATAATAAAATTAGCACTGTTTTTTTTGCGCGTTAACGTGCATCATATGCATGTAAAACACCGTTTAATTTTATAAATTTATTAGACAATGACCAATAAACGCGAACAGATTATTGAAACGGCTCTTCGTTTAACTGAAGAACATGGCTGGCATGCATTATCATTAATGGATGTAGCAAAGGCGTGCGATTTGAGCTTGGCAGAAATTCTTGAATGGTTTTCTGATAAAACAGATTTGCTTATTGGTTATGGTCGCCACTTAGATCTACAAACCCTTTGTGATATTGATAAAGATGATGGCAATACACCGCTAAGAGATCGGCTTTTTGACGTGCTAATGACGCGCATTGATTTGATCAATGAAAATAGAGGAGCAGCGCTGCGCATTTTAAAAGATATTAAATGTGACCCATTTTCAGCCTTTATCGTCTTGCCGCATTTGTCGCATTCAATGCAGGTAATGTTAGATGCCGCAGGCGGACGCAGTAAGGGCATAAAAGGCAGTATGCGTGTTTATGGGCTGGCGCTTTGTTATTTGAACACGCTGCGAGTGTGGTTTAGTGATGATAGTGTGGACTTATCTAAAACTATGGCTGCGCTAGATAAGAATTTAGGATATTTTGAAACTGTTGATAGTTAGGGATTTGGGGAAACGTTAGGGATGCAGATGTATAAAAAAAATATAATTTTATTGGTTGCGATTTGTTTCGTGCTGAGCTTCACAGTAGGAAATGACGCCTTTGCGCTTAACGTGATTTATGCTGGTGACCCTGCAAAAAATATTGTGCCCAAAGAATCAGCTATGATTATTAGCCGTGATGAAAACCGTACGGTTATTACTGTCCTGCCTCGTTATTCCTATGATGGCGAACATTTTGGTATTTTGATTCCCTTGCCAAAGCTGGTTAGTGATACGCAAATAAAAATTGGAGGATTAAGCGCGGCGGAAAATGTTTTGGCCTATACGTCACCGCGCATTGCTTCTTATAAAGATGTAAATCCATGCACTGTGAAGGAAGGAGAGCCGCGTGCCGTCCTGCAAGAAAAGCAGATTAAGTTCAAGCGCTTTGGTGTTAATGGTGATGTTCTGCCTGATTTGGCAAAAGCTGACGTGACGATTATTGACGCAGAAGCGCTTAAAGATAAAGCGCTTGCAGATATATTAAAGGAGAAGAGCCTCTTTATCGATAAAAATTATCATTCAACTACAGATGCTTATAAAACTCGCGGTATTGAATATGCACTGATTACTCTGCCGCGCGGTGAAGATGGTTATCGTAGTTTACCAGCTGTACAAGTGGCTTATGAAAGTGAAAATTTCACATTGCCAATTGGTTTAAGTGGTCATGCATCAGATGTCGCGCAGGATTTAACGCTTGTTTTTATTACACGCGATGGCATGGTAATCCCAAAAACACTGCCTGTTAAAAAAATGGTTCATGATAATATCCTTCCTGTATTTGTTGCAGATAATTTCACGGAAAGTTATGACGCCATTTTTAAGAAAAGCTTGTTGGACGATAATTTTCAGTCTGTTTTCTTGGAATATGCAGGCGATGTCAAATGGTGTCCACAATGCGGGATGACGAAAAAGCTTTCTGTTGATAATTTAAAGCAACTTGGCGCGTGGTGGCTTGATAGCTTATCGATGCGGACGGGTAGCAAAAAGGGGGCGGCTATCCTTGATGATATTGATAATGTGTATTTAACGCGGCTTCATTTACGTCACACGGGAAAAACCATTTTAAACAGCGTTGATTTTACCCATAGCAAAGATAAAAACAGATTTGTAACATCATATAAGGTACATAAACCATTTTTGGATACACCAAAATGTGAGCTTGGCCGCTTATATAAAGCGCAGCTGCCAACGCAATATCAGTCACAGCTCGATAGCTATGTTGGTTTGACGGGGCTGGCTGTTAAGGAAATTAAAGACCTTATGGAAGAAAACGGTCAAAGTTTCACTGTTCCGATGGATGAAAGTGAAAAAAATTGGTGGGAACGTATGTGGGGCATTGGGGCGCAGAACTAAATGCGCAGCTTTGATGATGATTTGCCTGACGCCGTCGTTTCTCAAGATAGTTTTCACTATGCGATAATCGTTCCTGTTTACAACCCTTCAGATGGGTTTCAATCTTTTATGGAATCTCTTGTCGCGCGCGCACATGATGAACGCTGCATAGTTGTTCTTGTAAATGACGGCTGTGATAGCGCATTTGATGCTGCATTTTCCGCGCTCGCGGCGCTCGATCATGTGCGGATATATCGCCATGAAAGTAATTTGGGTAAGGGGGCGGCCTTAAAAACAGGTTTTGCGGCTTTGGCGAAATTATGCCCTGTTGTTCGGGGGGCGATAACCGCCGATGCAGACGGGCAGCACAGCATTGATGATATATTCGCTGTACTTAAAGAAGGGCAAGCTGATCACGCGAGCTTAACACTCGGCACGCGTAATTTTGACCAAGACGTACCCTTGCGTAGCCGCGTGGGTAATATGGTTACGCATATGGTTTTTTATGTGCTCACTGCGATTAAACTCGGGGATACGCAAACGGGACTGCGTTTTGTGCCCGGTGCTTATTTCAAGGATATGTGCGATATTAAATCATCAGGTTATGCTTTTGAAATGGAGATGCTGCTTTGGGCCAAGCACAAGGATGTGAAGCTGCGGACAAAAGCGATTAGCACGATTTACCTTGATGGTAATAGCGGTTCGCATTTTCGCCCTTTTATAGATTCAATAAAAATATATGCAGTACTGTTCAAGCAGGCGCTGTCTTCGATCGCGACATCAGCTGTTGATTTGTTGATGTTCTCACTGTTTTTTTATTTAAGCGGCGGGCTTTTGTTTTTGGCAAATGCATTTTCGCGTACCATGTCTTTTCCGGTTTATTACTTTCTTAATCGTGACTTTGTGTTCAAGCAAAAGGCTTTGGGCTTTCACCCCGTGCCGAAGCTTGTGTGCGTGATTTTTATTTCTGGTGTGGTGTCTTATTTGTTGCAGAGTGCTCTTTTACGCGCTTTCGGCTGGCCTGAGATACTCTCAAAAGCTCTTATCGAAACATTTATGTTTTTTGTAAATTTCGTAATTTTGAGAGACTTCGTTTTCAAACGGTTATCGTTCATAAAATTGTTTAAAAGGGGCTAGATATGTTCTCTGCTTATTCTCGTTTAACACGTATTGCGCGAGAGCGAGTGATCTTCGGCGCTGTATTTTGTGTCAGCTTATTTTTGTTTTATCCGATAAGTTTTCATGTTGGCCATGATTTGGCGAGTTATTTGGCGGTAGCTAAAAATTTCGTTGCTGGTAATGGCATGATTGATATTCAGGGTGATGTATCTAATCATCGATTCGGTTATAAATTATTATTAGCGGGGGCACTTTGGCTTGGGCGGCTCTGCGGTAATGAGATGTTCTTTGTCATTCTTATGCAGGCCATGTTTTCGACGCTCAGTGCGGTGCTGTGTTATGCGTTGGCCTTTAAGTTGTTTGATCGCTTCACAGCGCTTCTTGCATGGGGACTGTTTATATTATGCCCTGTTATTTTATCAAGCCTTGTCGAATTTGGCCTAGACGGCGTTTGGCCTGCTTTTTGTTTGGCGAGCCTGTTATTATTCCTTAAATGTGCTGATGCTCCGTTTGAAAGCCAAAAAGCTTATGGTTATATGCTGCTCTCGGGCGTTTTTGCTGCTCTGGCGGTGTGGGTGAAGGAGAGTACGGGGCTTAATTATGCGCTCATACCGTTCATCCTTATTTTTACGCTAAATTTGGATGCTAAGCTCAGGCGTATGATTGTTTTTTATGCGATGTTCATGGTTGTTCTTTACTTCGGTAGCCTTGTTATTGGCGTCTTGGGTGATGTTTTGGGGCAAGATTCCCTAAATGAGCGTAAATCATTCCAAAGCGCAATTGCATATGCTGGTGGTGCTTATAATGACAATGGCTTTATCAGTTCCATATTGTTTGTTTTGGATGGCTGGCGTGGGTATTTCTTCGCGGCGCCATTTTCGATGAATATTCATCAGTTCTTCCCTGTGTTTTTTATGTTTTATATCGCCGTTGTTTTTGCCGTGTGGCAAATGATAAGGGGGCCATATCGGCGCTCTTATATAATTCTCTGTACGGTCATTTGTGTTTATTTGCCTTATGCTGCATGGGCGGCGCAGTGGCATATGCGCAATGTGCAGCTGGTTTTATTATTTGTAGTATTTAGTGTCATGATTGCACATTGTCTTGTATCTTCGCAGCGCATGCTCTGGCGCGAAGGGCAAAAGGGAGGTGGCGGACTTAAAGCCTCTTTTTATAAAGGGCTAAGTATTGTGCTGATCTGCGTGATTTTATTTACACAGTTTTTCTCTTCAAACAAAAGTAAGTTTTACCTTGATGATAATGAGATTGTAAATAAGGTGATCGCCCTTGCAAACGGGCAGTTTGCAGCAAAATTTGATGACACTGACTTAAGGCTCGCGCAAGTTGTTCTGCAGCAGACGGGGAATATTCCGCGCGTTATTATGACCGATAGCGTCGTGCCAGCAAGTGCGCTGAGTTTTTATGCGCCGCGCAAAGTTAAAACGCAGATTAACTTATATAAAAGAATTATGATTGGCGTGCATGAAAACCCATATATTCCCTATTATGAAACGGTGGGTGATAGCGATACGCCTGCGTTTGCCTGTGTGGTTAGGCCTGCCGATGAACAAGGTAAGCGTCATGCAGAAATTATGGTGTTTGATGTCGTGCATTTTATGGCACAAATTCGGATGCATGATCCGCTATATGTCCTTGTGAAAAGGGGGCTGGATTGTACGCCTTATTTCACGGACTGGCTGGCGGAGAACGCTGAAACTTATGGGGTACGCTATAAAGAATTAAGCGTTTTGCCGCGTACGGATTACCTTTTACTGCGTTTAGAGAGTGATGCGCATGCGGATTTTACTCTAGAACACGGCGTGAATAATGTGAAAATGAGTAAGAATCTTCAGCGCTATTTAGCGTATATGCATCAACATGATTCGTATTCTTACCGCTATTACAGTGAAAATTTCCCGTTTTTACGTGTAAATATGCCTTAATTTTCAAATTTGAGGGCTCAATTTTACAATTTGAGTAGTTATATTCTGAACTTCATTAAAAATTAATCATTTTGGGAAAAACTTGGATGTGGTGACTGGTTTGGTGTGCGAATTCGTGTATACTTACTGTCGTGAGGTATCAACTCTAATAATAATTCTATTTTAAACTCAATCTATTAGGAGACTAATTAATGAAAACTGATATTCGTTCAGAAAAGGGCTTTACCCTCGTCGAACTCGCTGTCGTGATGATTATCATCGGCCTACTTATTGGCGGTGTTCTTAAAGGGCAAGAACTTATTAAAAGCGCGAAGGTAACTTCGACAATTTCACAAGTTAAAGGCATTGATGCTGCAACCTCAACTTTCCAAGACATTTATGCAGGCTTGCCTGGTGATGTTGCGAGCCCAGGCACGCGTTTGCCAGGTTGTAATGCTGCGCCATGTGTTCCAGGAACTGTTACTTCTGATGGTCGCGTTGTCGCAACTGCTGCAGCGATACCATTTGTGAATGGCGGACAGAACACAGAATCAACAGCATTTTTTGTTCAGTTAGCTGCAGCGGATTTGATCTCAGGTGTTACTCCTGATGGTACAGTGAACGCATTTGGTGGAAACTATCCATCAGCGCCAGTTGGCGGTGGCTGGGTAGCATCAACGATTAATGCTCAGGCTGACATACCAGGAGCAAGTGGCGCCGGTATCACTGACTTCCGTGCTGGCCTTTATCTGCAACACCAAAATACAGCAGATGATGAAGACGATCCAGTTGCTAATGCACTAACAATGCAACGTATCGACCGTAAAATTGACGATGGTAACCCGCTTACTGGTTCTGTATATGCTGTCGAAGCTACAGCGACTGCTTGTATGGGAGATGACGGTTCATCTGCAGCGGCTAACCTTTATGATACTTCAACGGGTACTGTAAGCTGTAACGCGCTTGTCCGTATCCAGAACTAATATTTAGTTATATATTTTAGAGAAAAAGCCCTACCATTTTGGTGGGGCTTTTTTTGTACTGTTTATTATGGCTTTAGGTTATTTTTGACGCTTGTCCTGTGTACCGTTTGTGATGCAAGAGGGGATTTTGTTATGTTCTCTGTGTATATTTGTGAGTTTGTGCGAGCGGTATAGCAAAAAAGCCCTGTCAGAACGCTGACAGGGCTTTGTATATTGTGTGCTTAATGGGCTTTCTGGTGTTTTATGTGTGCTATGCCGTTTTCTTAGGCTTCGCTGCCCCTGTACCGGTGTTGGTAAACTTTTCGACCATGCCGAGAAGGTTCATGGGCATTGGCAGGACGATTGTGCTGGCACTTGATGATGAAAACTCTGCGAGCGTGCCGAGGTAACGGAGCTGCATGGTTTCAGGGCGCTTAGAAAGAATAAGGGAGGCTTCATCAAGTTTTTGTGCGGCTTGCAGCTCGCCTTCTGAGTTGATAATCTTGGCGCGTCTCTCACGCTCTGCTTCAGCTTGTTTTGCCATGGCACGCACCATTGTTTGGTCAAGGTCGATATGTTTGATTTGTACATCAGTGACTTTAATGCCCCAGCTATCTGTTTGCTTGTCGAGAATAGTTTGAATGTCTGCATTAAGCCTTTCGCGATGGGCGAGCATGTCATCCAGTTCATGCATACCAAGTACGGAGCGTAATGTTGTCTGTGCCAGTTCGCTTGTTGCGCGGTCAAAATGCTCAACGCGGTTGATCGCGTAGTCAGGGCTTACGACACGGTAATAAACAACCGCATTAACGCGCACGGAGACGTTATCTTTTGAGATCACATCCTGAGATGGAATGTCTTCTGTACGCACACGTACGTCAACGCGTACAAGTTCTTGCAGTATAGGGATGACGATTTGTAGGCCTGCGCCGCGCGTCCCTGTATATTTACCAAGTGTGTATATAACGCCGCGTTCATATTCTTTTAAAATACGAATTGAGGCTATCAATACTAATGCAATGAAAACCAATATAATTGCTATAGCTGGCATGGGTATGCTCCTTTTTAAAGCGGTTAATGTGAAGTATTAAAATTAAATAATATCAAGGTCTTTCTTGTTCTCAGACGGAGAGGATTCACTGACAATTAGCGTTAGATTTTCTTTGCCTGTGATTGTGATTTTATCACCGATTTTTACATTGAGGGGCTGATCGGAGCGTGCGTTCCAGCGTTCGCCATAAAGTTCAACCTTGCCGATTTTCCCGCTCCATTCTGTTATGGTTGCATGTGAATTCATCATCGCTTCCATGCCGGTTGTATTGTGCAATTTGCGGAGCTTAAACAAAATATAAATGCCGGTGCCGATAAGTAAGCCAGAGAAGCTGGCGGCAATGACGATGCTACTCATATCAAGACCTATGCCTGCCATGGCTTCGGTGTCGAAAAGCAGTAGCGAGCCGATGACAAAGGCGACGAGCCCGCCTATGCCCAATATACCGAAAGACGGGATAAAGGCCTCTGAGGCGAGGAATATTAACCCCAACACCACTAAAGATAGGCCCGTTACATTAATGGGAAGTACATGCATCGACATCAGCGCCAATAATAGGCAAACGCCGCCGATAACGCCGGCAACCATCGTGCCTGGGTTATAAAACTCCAAAATCAAACCGTTTATACCTATAATAAGTAGAAAATACGCGATATTGGGGTCAGTGAGCAAGGCGAGGATTTTTGTACGCCAATTAGGGGCAAAGGCAATGACTGGTGCATCGTCGAGCTGTAATGTCACGCTTTGTTTTTCGTTTAACGTGAGTTTTTTGCCGTTCATTTGCTTGATAAGGGCGCCGCGATCAACCGCAATGTAGTCAATAACGCCTTTTTCTAAAGCTTCTTCGGCAATGAGGCTGTCTGCCTCGGTGACCGCTTTTTCGGCCCATTCAGCATTACGGCCATGGAACTTGGCGAGCGAGCGGATAAAGGCGGCAGTATCTTCCAAGGCCTTTTGGGCAAGACGCTCATTATTGTCGCCGTCATTGCGTTTGCCGCTATCATTTTTTGTTTTATCAGCAGTATCTTTGCTGTCTTTCTGCTGTGCGGGATCGGGCATCATAGATACTGGCGTGGCTGCGCCTGTGTTTGTACCGGGGCTCATCGCAGCGATATGAGCGGCGTAGAGCAAGAACGTGCCTGCGCTTGCAGCATGTGCGCCTGCGGGAGTAACAAATACTGCGACAGGAATTTCTGATGCCATGATATCCTGCGCCATTTCACGGGTTGTCGTTAATACGCCGCCTGGTGTATTAAGCTCAATCAGAAGTAATTGGCTGTTATTCTTTTTGGCATGGTGCATACCGTGCTGCAAATAATCAGAATAAGCAGGGCTGATCGCACCTTTTATATTTAAGACGGTAATAGGCTGTGGGTTATCGGCATTGCTTTGCTGCGGCGATAATAACATCGTGAAAAGAAATAAAGTCAACACGCGCAAAAAGGATTTTAAAATATTCATCTATGCCCCCATGAATTGAATAGGGATATTTTAAATCAATTTACGCGCTACAACAAGGATAAACCTATGCAACCTTGCTGTTTTCAAGGCTGATATTCAGTTGTTTTATGACGGCGTCGCCCATTTCAGCCGTGCCAATGGGGGTGTGATGCGCTTCGGCAATATCTGCGGTGCGTATGCCTGCGTTTAACACGCCCTGCACAGCGCGCTCGAGTAAATCGGCATAAGTGTCTTGATGTAAAGAGTAGCGCAGCGCCATTGCGAAGCTGAGGATGGTTGCTAGAGGGTTTGCTTTGTTCTGTCCTGCAATATCAGGCGCAGAACCGTGTACAGGCTCATATAGTGCGTGGCGGTTGCCTTGCGCGTCCGTTGCACCGAGCGAGGCGGAGGGAAGCATACCAAGCGAGCCTGTCAACATTGCCGCTTCATCCGATAAGATATCACCGAATAAATTATCGGTCACGATAACGTCAAACTGCTTTGGCGCGCGGCAAAGCTGCATCGCACAGTTATCGGCATACATATGCTCTAGGCGGATGTCACTATGGGATTCTTGGTGTAGCTTGGTGACTTCTTCACGCCATAACACGCCAGATTCCATGACGTTGGCTTTTTCGCATGATGTCACAAAACTGCCGCGTTTCTTTGCCATGTCGAAAGCGACTTCGGCAATGCGGCGTATTTCTGACGTAGTGTAAACTTGGGTGTTAAAACCTCTACGTTCACCATTTTCTAATGTTTCAATGCCGCGTGGTTCGCCAAAATAAACGCCGCCGGTAAGCTCGCGCACAATGAGGATGTCTAACCCCTTAACCAATTCAGGTTTAAGGGATGATGCATCCACCAATGCGTCAAAGACGATTGCAGGGCGTAAATTCGCGAATAAGCCGAGTTCCTTGCGAATTTTCAAAAGGCCCGCTTCGGGGCGCAGATCATAATCTGTTTTGCCATCCCATTTAGGCCCGCCAACCGCGCCCAAGATGACTGCGTCGGATTGTTTCGCTTTAGTTATTGTTTTATCGGCAAGGGGGGTGCCATACGCATCATAAGCACAGCCGCCAATATAATCCTCATCATAGCTATATGTCGCGGATGTATTGTCATTTAGCCATGTGATGACTTTCTTAACTTCAGCCATTGCTTCTGGGCCAATGCCGTCACCAGCGAGCAGGAGGAGGTTATAGTTTGCGTTCTGTGTCATGGTCAATGCCCTTATTATTCTGTTTTGTGCTGGGTGAACGGCTCTTATACCCAAGGGTACGTGGCTTTGTAATTTCCTTCAAAAGCGGTAAGCTCTTTGTCCTTTTCAAGCGTCAGGCCAATATCATCAAGGCCATTAAGTAAGCAATGTTTGCGAAAGCCATCAATTTCAAATGCAAAGCTGATATTGCCCGCTTTGACGGTCTGGTTTTCTAAATCAATGTTTACTTGTGCTGATTTGTTCATTTTAACGGCGTCCATAAGCTGATTAACATTTTCAGCAGATGTCTGAATAGGTAAGATGCCGTTTTTAAAACAGTTATTGTAAAATATATCAGCGTAACTTGGCGCGATGATGCAGCGTAGGCCAAAATCAAGCAGCGCCCACGGCGCATGTTCGCGTGATGATCCGCAGCCAAAATTATCTTTTGTAATAAGGATTTGCGCCGCGTTGTAAGGTTCTTGGTTTAAGATAAAGTCTGGCTTTTCGCTGCCATCTTCATTGTAACGCAGCTCATCAAAAGCATGAATACCCAGTCCTGTGCGTTTGATGGTTTTTAAAAATTGCTTGGGGATGATCATATCGGTGTCGATATTCATGAGGTCGAGCGGCGCAGCAATGGCGCTTAATGTTGTGAATTTATCCATGATTTAATCCCTACCCATATCTCTAACAACGCGTGATTTTTGTTTATTCCAGTCGCGCTGTTTTTCAGTTTCGCGCTTATCGTAGTCTTTTTTACCTTTACCCAGTGCAATGTCGAGTTTTGCATAGCCACGATCATCAAAAAACAGGCGCAGCGGCACGATTGTATAGCCTTCGCGTGATATAGCGCCAAGAAGGCGGTGGATCTCGCGTTTTTGTAAAAGCAATTGACGGTCACGTTTTGGGTCGTGCTGTAAATGTTTGCCAGCCTGCATATATTCTGCGATATGCGCGTTGTGCAGGACGATAACGCCGTCTTCTTCGGCACAGTAAGCTTCGTTAATTGAGCATTGCCCTTTGCGCAGGGACTTAACCTCTGTACCGAGTAGCATCATGCCTGCTGTAAATGTTTCTTCAAGATGGTAATCACGGCGCGCGCGTCTGTTATCAACAACCGTCTTGTTGGTGCTGATAAGGTCGTTTTTGCTTTTCTTTTTATTTTTGCCGGCCATTTTATGTGTTCTGTTTCAATGTGTTTTCAATTTTGGCTATGCCTTCTGCGCTGAGCGGTAGCAGGGGAAGCCTAATGATATTTTCAATTTTTTCCATTTGCGCTAAGGCGTATTTTGCGGCAGCGGGAGAAGGCTCAATAAACATTGCATTGTGTAATGGAGCGAGTTTTTGGTCCATCTGCATTGCGTTTGTAGTATCACCATTTTTTAGCGCATTGTAAACCGCTGCGCATTTATCGGGTACAACATTCGCAGAAACAGATATACAGCCCTGTCCGCCGTTCTGGATGTATTGGGTCGCGCTCATGTCGTCACCTGAGAGGAATGTGAAATCCTTGCTGATGTGCTTCTTCATGTTTTCTAAGCGTGATAGGTCGCCTGTTGCATCTTTAATGCCTATAATGCGCTCAAGCTGTGCCAGAGCAATGACGGTTTCATCGCTAATATCGGTGATTGTGCGTGAAGGGACGTTGTAAAGAATAATCGGCAGTGTAGTGGCGTCATGAATGGCTTTAAAATGGGCGTAAAGCCCTTGCTGTGAAGGTTTATTATAATAGGGCACTACAATTAGCGCCGCGCTGGCGCCTGCTTGCTGGGCTTGCCGTGTGAGCTTGATTGCTTTTTGGGTAGCATTGCTGCCGCAGCCAATAATTATGGGGTAGCCCTCTGGTGTGTTTTCAACAGCCGCCTTAGCAAGGGTGAGGTGCTCTTCATCAGTTACGGTCGGAGATTCACCAGTTGTGCCGCAAATTACAAGGCCATGTGATCCTTTATCCACATGCCATGAAAGCAGGTTTTTAAAGGATTCAAGGTCAATATCACCGCTTTGCGAAAAGGGGGTAATAAGGGCAGGGATAGACCCACAAATGGTTTCCGTGTAATACATAGTATCTCTTTAAAATAATTATACAGATACGAAAAATAGTATTTAAGTGATGAAACTGTCAATCAAGCATTTTAAAATAATAGCATTTTTCTTGATGAAAGCTTTATTGCTGACGTCTTTCAATGGTGCATCCTATGCATCAGAATATGATCATAACATCTTGAAACAGGCATCAAAATCAGAATGGGCGCAGGCCTTGCGTAGTGCGGATAGGCTGGATAGCAAAGATAGTGAGTATCTAACGCTTTGGATGTATGCGACTGCAGATAACAAGAAAGCGCAGCTAGATAGCCATGTCACGTGGCAAGATATGAAAAGCTTAATTGAGAGCCGAGATTATTGGCCACAGCAAACCATGTTAAAGACAGTTTTTGAACAGAAGATGCCTTTTGATAAGAGCGTGTCAGGGCAGGCTATGGATGCGGTTGCGTGGTTTAATGAACATCCACCTGAAACCGCGCGCGGAATGAAGATTTATCTCTCTGCGCTTAAGGCAAAGGGTAATACGCAATTAGCGGCTAAGAAAATTAACGCATGGTGGCCTGTTATTTTGGTGAAGCCTGATGAACAGTCTTATTTTCTGGCAAAATATGGTGATATGATTACGCGCGATGCGCATATTTTGCGTTTGTCACATTTAATTGATCGTGGGCACTACACCAATGCCAAGGTTATTGGCGATGTACTTGGCGGGCAGTATAAGAAACTTGCTCATGCACGCATTGTTCTAGGCGCTGATATATCGAATAGTCGCGCTTACAGTGATGGCGAGGTGTCATCGGCGATTAATGCAGTGCCTGATGCGTTGCAAAATGATGTTGGCCTTGTTTATGACCGTTTAAAATGGCGACGTGTTCACAATTTGAATGACCGCGCGAGTGATATTTTACGCAGTGCCCCAAGCGTGGATGAGATTAGTGGGCAAGAGAGCCGGTGGTGGCGTGAGCGTCATATTATGTTGCGGCGTTATATGGATGATAAGCAATATGATAAAGCCTATCAACTAGCGGCCAGCCATTCTCAAAACAAGGGTGTTAATTATAGTGAAGCTGAATGGGTTGCGGGTTGGTTAGCTTTACAATTCTTGAATAAGCCACAAGTCGCGCTAAAACATTTTTATGCAATGCGCAGCGTAGTTAAAACCCCGATTAGTCTATCCCGTCACTATTATTGGTTGGGGCGCAGCTTTGATAGGCTGGGCGATGAAACTAATGCACATGATAATTATAAAATGGCCTCGACATATCCGACCACATATTATGGGATATTGGCAGCGGGCCATGTGAGCGATGCGAGCAGCATCAAGGCACTTAAATCGCCTAAAATCCCGGATGGTTTGGTTGAAAGCCTTGAATCTGATGCGGCGCTGAATGACCTTTTTAATGCCGCCGCCGCCTTGACTAAAGTGGATTATAATAACTCAGCCAACCAGTTTTTGGTTACAGCCGCCAGCATTGCTGAGGCGCATGAACTGGGGGCTTATTATGTAGCGCAAAAGGCGGCAGCGCTCGATAAAATAAATATTGCGGTCTTGCTTTCACGTCAGGGGGCAATGGATCATCTTTTTTATGCGCAGCGTTATGCCTATCCTGTACTTTTAGATCATTTGCAAAAAGTACAAACAGATAAAATTGCGTTAGTACACGGGATAATCAGGCAAGAAAGCTTGTTTGATACAAATGCGCAAAGTGGCGCGGGGGCAATGGGATTAATGCAGCTTATGCCTGCCACGGCCAGAAGTGTAGCTAAAGATCTTAAGTATGGTTACAGTAAAGAATGGTTGAAGACACGTCCTGAGTATAATATAGCTTTGGGCAGTGCTTATATTCATGGGTTACTCGTTAAGTATAATGGGGCTTACCCTTTAGCTGCAGCCGCTTATAATGCGGGGCCGCATAGGGTTGATACTTGGTTGAAACGTTATGGTGACCCGCGTAAGGGGGATATCAACTGGATTGACTGGGTTGAGTTGATACCGTACTCCGAAACGCGAAATTATGTAATGCGTGTGACGGAGGGGGCTTCGGTATACAACTATATCCTACATAATGTAGAAACTGTCGATATGGTTACTAATCCAAATGCTAATGGCTTATATTATGGGCGATAAGCTTTCGGCGTAACTGTCCTGTTTTGGGACTGGTTTGTATCATTTTGATACTAACCTTTTGTTGCTGTATTTGTTACTTTTGCTTAGGCTTGTAACTGCCTGTTTTTGCTGCGTATTTTTTTATTGCTATTTTGGTGAGATTTTTGCATGTCCTTAAGGCTGCAGTTAAAAGGAGTTTAGATATGAAGTTGATAGTTGCTGATGACCATGCCCTGTTTAGGGACTTATTCTCACAATTCGTAAGCGGCGCTGAAGCCGATGCTGAAATCATTCAGTGTAAGTCTGCCTATGAAGTGCAGGATTTACTCAAAAAAGGCGATACCCATTATGATTTAGTGATCATGGATTGGATGATGCCTGGAGTAGAAGGGATTAGTACCTTTAAAGACTTATTTACGACCTATCCCGATATTGACTTTGCAATTATGTCTGGCGTAATTGAACCGCGTCACATTAAAGATATTATGGATCTTGGCGCAATTGCGTATTTCCCGAAAACGATGTCGAGTAAATCATTCCTTAAGGCGATTGAGCTTGTCTTAACGGGCGAACGTTTCTATCCGGTGCTGAATTATGATAGCACTTTACAGCCTTCATATTTTGGAGAAAGAACGGCGAGCTTATCAGAAGCGCAGGCGCAATATGACTTCAAATCAAAAGAATTTAAGCTTACACCACGTGAAAAAGAGGTGCTTGGCTATTTGGTCAAGGGGGCAACGAACAAAGATATCGCGCGCGCGCTTGATCTGCAAATCGTAACAATTAAATTGCATGTTCGCGGGATTTGTAAAAAGCTTTCTGCACAAAACAGAACGCAGGCTGCATTAAAGGCACAAGAATTAGGGTTGGTGGCAAGCTAACGCACAAGCGGCTGTGAGTATTTTTTTACCACTTATTTGCTTTCTCTATGCCATGCATAAAGTATAAACAAGCCGCAAAGTAAGAAATACACCCAATTGGGCAATAGCGGCGCAAAGTTGACTTTTAAAGTCTCTGCATATTGAGATTCTCTAAAGCCAATAGTGTTTAGGCCATAATATTTTTTGTTAAATGAGGGGGGAAGCATTTTAGTGCTTATCCCTTCAAATTTATCGACTTCAAAATAAGTACCGCCAGTATTCCTTGTGATGTTCTGTGTTGTGTCCTTCGCGCGTATAAGCTTGGTTTGTTCAATCGTGTCATAGGCGCCATAGATGATATAGGCGCTATTGTCGCCAGCTTGGACGCTATATAATCCTTGCTCATCTGCTGCGATAGAGCCCCTATAGAGTCCGTCAGGAGATTTTTGCAGTGATAGTGGTTTCATTTCACCGCTTGGCGCCGTGTAAGTGATGGTCTCATTTTCTGGGGCTGTATAACGTTTCACACGAATGGTTTCGCCTTGAATGCTTAACTCAATTTGACCTTCTTCTAGGCTAGGCTCTTTAAGCAACCAATGGATCATTTTGCGCATTAAATCAATATAGGGGCCGCCCTGTTTATATTCACGCGCCCAGAGCCATATTTGGTCACTGGTGAGCTGAATAACACGCCCATCATCCTTTTCACCAATAAGCAGCAATGGTTGTTCGTTATGGCCGCTGAGCAAGATTTTTTCATTGCCAGGATTGACCTTAATTTGCCTGAGCCAGTTCGCCCAGTTTTCACCGTCAAACTGTCCGTCGGCGATAGCACGCGTAATAGGGTGCGTTTTTCCGCGAGGGGTGCGCTGTGGTTTAAATGCAGTTTCGTATAAATCATTATCTGGACTGGCTAATAAAATATCTTTCAATGGCGTCCTGTAAACAGATTTGTCGCTAAGATATTCAGGGCCACTAGCAACAAGCAATGCGCCGCCGCCGCGTACATATTCAGCGATGTTTTTATAGGTTTTATCTTGTAAAATTCCTTGGTTGCGATAGCGGTCAAAAATAATCAGGTCGAAATTATCAAGCTGTTTATGAAAAAGCTGCTGGTGGGGAAAGGGAATGAGCGCCATTTCACTACGCGGTGTGTTGTCGCGGCTATCTATATCACGCAAAATAGTGAAGTGGATGAGCTCAATAGCGGCATCTGACGTCAGTAAACTACGCCAGTAGCGTCCGCCTTCATGCGGCGCACCTGATACGAGCAAGACATTTAATTTATCTCTCACCCCCTGAATGAGGACGGCACGGCGATTATTGGCTAGGCTTATCTCATCTTTAAGGGGCTCAACATATATTTCGACAGGGTTCACGCCGGTGTGTTCAATGGGAATATAGACGCTTTCTTTTTTACCAATGCGCGCGCTGATCTGCTCTTTTTCGCCGTTAGGCGTTGTGATGGTCACTTGAACGGGGGTATTGGATGGTGTCACCGTATCATAGACAACAAAATCAATTTGCGCTTCGCTGCCTTTAAGGCCGTATAGCGGGGATTTTTTAATTTCTAAACGCCGATCCTTTTCATTGGCTTTGCCCGTGATGATATGGTGGATTGGTCCATATTTTTCACGCAGCTGCGCGGTGCTTAAATCAGGTATATCATGAATGTTTCCGTCCGATATTATAACCACGCCGGAGCGCTGTTTGGGCGGTATGTTTGAAAGCTCTTTATCTATGGCTTTAAACAAATTGGTTTCACTGAATTTATCTTGCGCGTCTGGGGCGTTGATGACTTTGTAATCAATACCAGACTGTTTGTCCAGTTTCTGCGTTATTTGTGCCAAGGCGTTCTGCGTTTGTGCAGTGCGACCATCTATGGTGTTGCTGTAGCTTTGATCTGCAACAACCAAGACGATACCATCTTTCTTATGTGTGGTGGTTGAAAGTATTGAAGTGCTGAGTAGCGTTAATATCAGAGCAGTAAGGGCAATTACACGCGGGAGAATCGCTTTTTTGCGAAAGACGATAAAGAAAATGATGAAAGTAAGGCAGAGCAAGGCGAGCGCAAAAATGCTGACGTTAGATATTAACGGCGTGAAATCGAATTCGGTTTGTGAAAACTCTTTATTCATTGCGCCCTCTAAGTTGTTGCTCACGCTTGTCGAGCCGCTCTAAAATTGCTTTGGTGTGGACTTGGTCTTGTTTATAGGTGCCTGTTAAGGCGTACATAATAAGGTTGATGGCGAAGCGTAGTGCCTTCTCACGTTCATATATATCGGCGTTTTCGTCAGACCAAAGGCCAATCCAGTCATTTGCGCCAATTAAAAGCCGTGCGACATATTGGCTGTCTTGCGCTTCTTTAGGTGTGTTCTTGCTTGCGCTGTTACCTAAATCAATCCATATATCGCCTGTGCGGTAACGCCCGGCGATATTCTCTGTGCTAAGTAAATAATAGCTTTTGCGCAGAACGTGATTTTCTGGCAACGGCGATAGGAGCGGCACAGAAAGATGGTTGCCAAGCTTGATAAGCTCGCTGTTTTTATTATAGAGCGTTTGGCTGATTTTACGCCCGTTGCGCATATCAATAAACAGCATACCGCCACTATTCATATATTTATTAAGCGCTGCATATTCTTCATCACGTAGGGCGGCGCTGGTGAATGGCCAGTATAAAACGGGGTAAAAGGCAAGCTCGTCACTGGCAAGGCTCACGCCCATAACTTTTACATCATATAACGCTGTGCGTCCCTCAAGGGCGTTTGCCACATAGCGCAGGCCTTTTTCAGCCATTGAATCAATGATTGGGTTATTGGATTTGATGTAAGCAAGGTTCAAAGAATTTGCACGCTGCGCCTCATCACTGCCTTCATCCGTTTGCGCCAAAGCCGCGCTTGAGAATACAAGGCAAGATAGGCCAATCAGCAGTAATGTTGATAAAGGCTTTGCCGTGGTTTTCTTGAACATAGGCGTGAAGCCCGTAAGAATCGCTACGCTGAGCCATTCAGCCAAAATTAAACAGATGATAAGCGCGATGAAATAAGGAAGCAAATTAACGTTTCTCTCCTTTATATAGGGCTTGATAGATGCTTTTAACTGCTGGGGGTATATGGTTCTGATGGCGTTAATCTTGTCGCCTAAATTGACGATTATCTCGGCGTTCTTGCTACGGTAAATACCAGGCCACAGGCTGTGCGATAATGGCTTGCTTTGGATGTTTTGCAGGGTTTGCGCATTCAGCTCGTTTGGTGGGGCAATAAGGTCGCCATTGGCATTAATGACTTTATAGGGGGTAAAGCTGGCGTTTTCTAAGTCGGTGGAAAGCGCCGTGTTGCGATCAATGGATATACGCGCGCCTGTTGAAATGTCAATAATACGGTGCAGGGTGTTAATGAAAAAACCAGTAAGCGGCAGGTTTGACCAACCAGGTTTTGCTTGCGTATGAATCAGAACAATGCGCCCAGAGCCGAGGTCCTTGGCGGTGATTAATGGTGTGCCATCACTCGCCAAGGCCCAGCTTGCTGCGGTATTGCTCATGGCAGGGGTGGCGAGGATTTGACGCTTGATTTCCAGTGTTTTGTCTTCTGCAATACCGCTAAGTGGGCTGTCTTCGGGGATTGCGCCTAAGGTCAACGGATCTTGCCAATCAAGGCGACCGGCAATATTCCGTTCATCGTCCAGTAATTCGACCGGCATCATCGTTTTGCTTTGTTGCTTAATGTTCGCATCAGGCGGGAACCTGAGTAACGTCCCGCCATTTTCAACCCAATCTGTCAATGTTTGGGTATCATTGGCTGAAAGGGCATAGTTTTCTGGAATGATAATCAGCGTGGCTTTCCATGTGATTAAATTATCAATTGGGGCGATGTTATAGGGCGCCTTGCCTTCTACGGCTTTACTTAAATAATATAAAGATTGGATAAGCGGAGATTCTTCGCGGTTTATCGTGTTATTCGCCGTCGCGATGCCAACGCGCTGTTTAATAATATTGGCGGAGATGTAACGCACAGAAGCGGCATGTTTGAAAGTGCCTGCTTGTAAATAGCTTGGCGCAATATCTTGCATTTCAATGCCGTCCCATAGGGCGGAAATATCGGTATCAGAATTGTTTTTGATATCTTTCAAAGTCAGAAAGCTTAGCACATTGTTAAATTGGTCTTTTGCTGTAATGCGCAGCGCTTTTTTATTGTCATTAAACGCGCCATCAATTTGGATGGATTTATGGCTTTCTCTACCTTCGGCGTTTAAGGCGCGTTTTATCGCCAGCGCAGTGTCATTATCATCTGGTTTATAATAATCAACTTTGCCCAGTTTATTTATGTAGGCAATATTGCTTTGTAAGTCGCCGTCATCATAGCCGTGCCCAAGCCAGTGAAAAGTCTTTGCAGCTTTTAGCTTATCTGTATTGTCTTTTAAGTCTTGCAGTAAGCTGACATGATTAGCTTTCCATGGATAGAGTTTTATATGCTCTACCATGCTGCGTGCTTCGCTTGGCGTGGTCAGCGTGATACGGCTTTGTTTTTCATGGTCAGCGATTGTTTTGATGAGCAGGATTGTTTTTTTCTGCTGCTCGGCTAAGGCAATCAAGGAAAGCGCCCTATCTTTTTGCGCATCACTATGCGGGGCTGCGGCCCAGCTATTTTCAAATATAATAGCAAGCGATTCACCTTTGATTGAGATGTCTTCATGCGGCTTTATATAAGGGGCGGCGGCGGCGATAATAATCGCGGCGAATAAAATAACGCGCAGCAGTTTTAACCACCATGGCAGCTTATCACTGGCAGCGTTCTCCGTCTCTAAACCAACAAGAAACCGCGCCGTTGGTAAGTTGAGCATTTTGGGCTGTGGGGGGATGGCTTTGAACACCAGCCACAAAAGAGGAAGCAGAAATAAACACCATAAAATTTGCGGTGAGATAAAACTTAAATGTGCAAAAAATGGCATTATATTTCACCTTCTGCACTGGTTGCGCCCTGCGTGCTTGCAGGCGGGAGGCCTGCAAGGCTACGATAAACATCCATTGTGGCGCTTGTAAGGGCGCGCGCTGTGTTGAGCTGTATATATTGGCAGCCATATTTATGCGCAAGACGCTCAATATCCCTTTGATGCGCATTTATACGCTGGATATATGCGGTTTTTGTATCTTCAATTTTGCTGATCGTGAAGTTCTCTGCGCTGTCTTGGCTGATGGATTCTAAAACTACGCGTCCCTTATAGGGGAGGGTTAATTCTGCAGGGGATGCGATTTGTATAACTAGGCCACGAAAATTATTGGCACTTAGCTGTTTGATTTGTTTTTCGACCACGGTAAGGTCTTCCCAGAAATCGGATATCAAAATAGGGAAGCTTTTGGCTTGCCCAATGTCGCTTTTTTGATAGGGCACTGTTTTACGACTATGCTCAGCAAGGCTATGTGCAAAATGTTGCAATTGGGCGGCAGAGTGCAGCCCTTTGATTTGCGCATTGATGAACTTAATATGCTCACCAGTCAGCATGAATTTGGCGCTTAAAATATAAGCAAGTATTGCGGCGTATTGGGCCTTGCTATAATCGTCAGACTTATGTGCGAATTGCATCATGCGGCTGCGTGAGAGCCAGATAGATATTGTTTGCGATTTCTCCCATTCGCGTTCACGTATATAGTGGGTATCGCCTTTGGCGGATTTGCGCCAATCAATATTTTGGCTGTTATCACCATCTTGATATTCTTTATATTGCCAAAAATCGGCGCCTGTGCCAGAGCGGCGCTGCCCTTGATGACCCGTGGTGAAATAAGGCGTTTTGAATTTACTAAGAAGCTGAGTGAAGTCAGGGGTTTTCGCCAAAGCAGATTCGGCGCCAAGCATAATAAAATCACCACTTAGTCTATGGTTGTTATGTTTCGATGCGTTTGGAATAAAGCGCGACAGAGCCACAATGAGCCTCCCTTGACCCTTAAATTAGCAAAATTGTTCTATAAGGTGGTCAATAATATCTTCTATTGTGACGCCTTCTGCCATTGCGTGTGCGTTAAGGCTCATGCGATGCCTTAGCACGGGGTGCGCAAGTGCGCGAATATCTTCATTCGTTGGGATTTCGCGGCTATTGACTAAGGCGTGGGCACGTACAGCGAGGGCAAGGGACTGCGTTGCACGTGGACCAGGCGCCCAAATGACATAGTCCTTAACAACTTGCTGTGATGATGTTTCTGGGCGGGCATTACGTACAAGGGCAACAATCGAGTCTAATACGGTTTCTGGCAAAGCCATGTCTTTGACCAAGGCTTGAATGTCGAGTAAATCTTGCGGTGATGCGATGGCGCTAAGCTCTTGCGCAGCATTCGTTGTGGTCGCCAAAACCATGTTGCGTTCTGCTTCTAAATCAGGGTAGTCAATTTGAATTTCCATCATAAAGCGGTCAAGCTGTGCTTCGGGCAGTGGGTAAGTGCCTTCTTGCTCTAAGGGGTTCTGTGTAGCAAGCACATAAAAAGGTGAAGGAAGGTCATAGGTTTTACCCGCGATGGTGACTTGATGTTCTTGCATCGCTTGTAACAAGGCTGACTGTGTACGTGGACTGGCGCGGTTAATTTCATCTGCCATCAGCAATTGTGCGAATATGGGGCCCTTGATGAATGAAAAACTGCGCTTGCCGTCGCTCGCCTCGCTTAATATTTCTGACCCAATAATATCAGCGGGCATAAGGTCGGGCGTACATTGTATGCGCTTGGTATCAACGCCCATGATGGTTCCGATAGACTCAACCAATTTAGTTTTGGCTAAGCCAGGCACACCTAAAAGAATAAGGTGACCACCACTTGCTAAGCATGTTAAAGTTAAGTCAATAACGCGGCCTTGCCCCAGAATAATAGAGGAAAGCTGCGTTTTGATTTTCTGTAGTTTTTCTGCGGCGTGTGCAAGCTGGTCATCTAAGCTTTTATTGTCGGTCATTAATTTTGTCCAGTTTTCTTTGAATCAGAATGAATAGAATTGTTATAGTATGTTTATATTTTAGTATAATAAGCACGCTATGTAGATATCGAATAGGATAAAGTTTTAAGTTATGCAGATTGATCTTGTTGCGTCAAAAAAAATAACGCTGCCTTCGGCGTATAAAAAATCTGGTGTGAAGCGGGTTTTTAAGGCGTTAGGGCATAACTGCTTGTTTGTCGGCGGCTGCGTACGTGATGTGCTGCTTAAACATGTGAGCAGCGATATTGATATTGCCACGCCTTTGTTACCAACAGAGGTTATGGACAAGCTTGCTGCCGCAAAAATCAAGGCAATTGCCACGGGTATAGAGCATGGCACCGTAACTGCGGTGTGTAACGGCGTGACAATGGAGATTACAACGCTGCGCAAGGATGTCGCAACAGATGGTCGCCGTGCCGTTGTCGCATTTTCTGCGGATTGGTGTGAAGATGCTCTGCGACGGGATTTTACGCTCAACAGCCTGTTAATGGACTTAAAGGGAAATGTTTATGATCCAACGGGCGAAGGGATTGCTGATTTAGAACGTCGCCGCGTGGTGTTTATAGGTGATGCGCGTCAGCGCGTGCGTGAAGATTACTTGCGTATATTGCGCTATTTTCGCTTTTCTGCGCGTTATAATATGGCATTTGATGATGATGTTCTGGGCGTATTTGCGCAAGAGATTGAAGGTTTAGCGCAGATTTCTAAGGAAAGGATTACATCTGAAATATTTAAAATTTTGGAATGTGATGCACCACAAGGGGCGATGCTGATGCTTGCACGCTACCCGATATTTTCTTGGTTGAGCAAAAGCGTTACTTATTTGGATAATTTTTGTGCTGTGCAGCGTCAGCATAATGCATATAGCTTGATTGGACGCTTGTTCCTGGTCTGCTCGGGTGGCTCTTTGGCTGTCAAAGACTATTTAAGCCTATCTAATCGGGATATGTCTACACTTAGCGATATATCGCGATTTATCAGTGAATATCCGCATAAAACGATTGATTATTTTTTATATTATTATAAGCACAGCACGGTTATACAGGGCGCGATTTATCAATACACATCAGGCAGTATCGGGGAAACATCGCTTGATTTCATTCTATCAGAAATTATAAGCTGGGCTGCGCCAGTTTTTCCGATTAATGGCGCGCTGCTTGTGAGTGAAGGTTATGAAGCGGGCCCGCATATCGGCGAAGCTTTGCGCCATGTTGAATCATGGTGGATCGCGCAAAAATTCACAGCCAATCGTGATGAATGCCTTTGCGAGGCGATTAAATGGCTCAGTAAAAACTAGGCGTATCTCGCCGTGTTCCGCGCTTATATTGTGTAGTCGAGCTGTGTATCGAGTATCATTCGTCTCACGCCACGGCCATGAACAAGCTTATTTGAATCGATTTCAGCACGCATTGCGCCGCGATGGGCGTCCATTGCGTGGTCGTTCATCTCTTCTAAGTCTTTTCTGCTGAGATGTGCTGTTGATAATGTTTTCGGCGGCGTTGCCTTTAATGCAGCCATATATTCGGCGTAATTGTAATGTTTTGAATGGCTTTCAAGCAGCATGGCAGCGTGAATACAGTATTGGTTTGTGTAGAATGTTTCTATTTGCTGTGCTTGCGCGGGCGTTAAAGTGATATGTTGCGGCGCTTTTATAACGCATTCAGATTGACGTTGAATGCTACGGTTATCCTTTGACTTCACGTTAAAGGTAAAGGTAAGCGTGAGTGTGTTGTTTTGTAATTTTTGCTTTGATGTAAAAGTCGCCATGATGTTCCCCATAAATGTTCGTTTTTTATTATTTAATATTTATTACTGTCCCTCCAATATAAAAAACAGCCGAGAGGAGGGATTCCCGGCTGTTGAAATAGACCACGAAGGTCAAATCTTAGAATGTAAAAAGTCTTACTCTTTAGCACCAAATAGAGCGCCGTAACGGTTCTCAAATTTAGATAGCTGACCTTTTTCAACAACTTGATGTGTACCACCTTGCCAAGCAGGGTGAGACAGTGGGTCAACGTCAAGACGCATAACATCGCCTTCTTTGCCCCAAGTTGATTTTGTCTTATACTCTGTACCATCAGTCATCACAATTGTGATTTCATGGTAATCAGGATGAATATCGGCTTTCATTTTGTTCGCTCCTAATATAAATTCCGAACGTGTTTCTACATAATTTAGTAAAGGATTGCAAGCATGTTTTTTGAAAAAGTTACTTTTGAAGCGAAAATCGCTCGTCTAAAGCAGCGCCGCGCGGTCATAAGGGGGATACGCAGTTTTTTCGATGGGCTTGATTACCTTGAGGTAGAAACACCAATTTTGCAGATTAGCCCGTGTATGGATACCCATATACATGCCTTTCAAACGCAATATAAAGATGTGTCACTGCAAAGCAAGCAAAACTTGTATTTGCATACCAGCCCTGAATTTGGGATGAAGAAATTGCTGTCCGGGGGGCTAGAACGCATCTATCAAATCTGTCATGTCTTTCGTAACGCCGATGATACAAAATTACACAGCCCTGAATTTACGATGATTGAATGGTATAACACGGCGCATAGTTATGAAGATCTTATGGATGAAACCATAGCGCTGATAAAGCATTGCGCTGATATAGCAGACATTGATGCATTTAAATGGCAAGGGCATAGCGTTGATACGGATGCGCCGTGGCAGAAGATAAGCGTTAAAGAATGTTTCGCGCGTTATGCGGATATCGACTTGGATCTTTATTTAGATGACAGTGATGGCTTCGCAGGCGCAATTGCAGCTAAGGGGCTGCATGTCGCAGATGATGATGGCTGGGATGATTTATTCCACCGTGTAATGCTTGAATATATTGAACCGCATCTGGGCATGGCGCAGCCGACCATATTATATGATTATCCAAAGCGTTTGGCGGCTTTAGCGCGAGTTAAACAAAACGACCCGTGCTATGCAGAGCGCTTTGAGGTCTATATAGCGGGGGTAGAGCTCGCCAATGGCTTTGGGGAGCTAACGGACGCGAAAGAGCAGCGTAGGCGCTTTGTCAGCGAAATGGACGCAAAGCAAGCGATCTATGGAGAGCGCTATCCCGTAGATGAAGAGCTGATAGCGGCGTTAGAACAGGGGCTGCCCGCATGTAGCGGTATTGCGCTTGGTATTGATAGGCTTGTGATGTTGATAACGGGCGCCGCACATATTGATGATGTGCTGTGGCATCCTGTTACTTTAGAAGGTTAATTATAGGCGAGGGCTAGGCCTTAAGCGGCGACTGCCTGGTCTTTGCTTGTTGCGAGTGACTTACCTTTTGAACCAAGATCAACAAAAGCTTCGTCAAGGCGTGCAATCATTGATTTTTCAGCTTCACGCAGCCATTTGCGTGGGTCGTAGAGCTTTTTATAGGGCTCGCCATTTTCAGGATCAATTTGATAGTTAAACGCCATGGGGTGCGCTTCGACATAATCGCCAATGGCTTCGGCAAAGGCAAACTGTGTATCTGTATCAATGTTCATTTTGAACACGCCGTAAGAAATGGCTTCGGTGATTTTTGCTTTCTCAGAGCCTGAGCCGCCATGGAAAACCAAATCAATTGGGTTGGCGTCTAGGCCGTTCTTTTCCTGTACGAGCGCTTGAGAGTTCTTCAAAATATCAGGGCGGAGATCAACATTACCCGGTTTGTAAACGCCGTGTACGTTACCGAAAGAAGCGGCAACGCTGAAATGGCCAAGCGGCGTCAATGTTTCGTATGCAAGCAATACGTCTTCTGGCTGGGTGTAGAGGCGAGCGTCGTCAATATCGTCACTGCCCACGCCATCTTCTTCACCGCCTGTGCAGCCAAGTTCAATTTCAATGCTCATATCAAGCGCATCAAGCAATTTAAGGATGCGGGCGGATTCTGAAATATTGTAATCAAGCTCTTCTTCAGAAAGGTCGATCATGTGCGATGTAAATAATGGGACACCGTGTTTTTCTTTATATTTACGGCCTTCTTCGATAAGTGCCTCAACCCATGGAACAAGTTTTTTATTGGCGTGGTCGGTGTGAAGAACGACGCAAACGCCATAATGTTCTGCCAGTAAATGCACGTGCTGGGCGGCGGCAACTGCGCCAAGAACTTTGGCCTTGAAACTATCACCAAAACCCATGCCTGCGTAAAACTCTGCGCCGCCATTTGAAAGCTGAATGATAACGTCTGATTTGTTTTTTGCTGCTGATTCTAAAACGGCGTTTAACGAATTTGTACCAACGATGTTGACTGCGGGTAGTGCATAGCCGCCATCTTTACATGCTTTTACAAGCTGCTTATATGTTTCACCAAATACGACGCCGGGTTTCAGTTGAACGGTTGAGGGCATAGATATAATCCTTATCTGAACAGTTAAGTTGCAAGAAGATCATACAATATGTGCCGCGTACACTATACGGTTTTTAGGCAGCAATTATGCTGATTGTGGATAATATCAGGACGAGGCGTTATATTTCAGGCTTATATATATCAAGCGTGACTTTTGCTTTGCCGACGTTGCTCATGCGTAAGCCGGTGAGGCCGATACCGCCAACCATAAGGGCAAGGCCAGTAACCTTGATAAAGGGAACAGCGGCCTTCCAAAGCACTACGCCGGTGCCAGTGCCTATAATCGCACGGCTAAGTAGATTTTTTGGGTAGTTTTTTGGTTCTTGGATATCTGCGATGTTTAGGCAATATCCGCGCTGTTTGATGCCTTCATAAAATTCTTGGAATTTTTCATTATTGGCGAAGTCTTTTTTTTCTATGCCATAAAAATATTGCGAGCGTAGACCAAAAACTGTTTTTAGGCGCTGTTTAGTGTTGTTGATACCGCCCGGACAGATAACAAGCTTGCCGTCATTGCTTTGTGCTACGGCAATTGTTTTGTCGATATTTTTATTCAACTTATTGAAGATGTCTGTTAGATGATTGTCTAAAGTCATTAAAATCTTCCCTGTCCGATATTTGTTATTTAGACTCTTTATTATATTTGTTTGTGCGTTATGTCAAGGTGCACGGTGACGGAAAACGAATTGATTATGTTAATGGGGTGTGTTAAGGTGCCTGCATGATATTCGAGTTTATAGAAAATGATTTGCCTGCGGGGTATAAGGCAAACAAAAACTTATATTCAAATGTATCGGCATTACAGCCCATATTTGACCGTATAGCGTTGCCGTTGCCAAGTAAGCATCGGCACTTGCAATATACGCGTGAGGGTGGTTTTAACCTATTTCTTAATCGTTATGGCATGGTGCTGCGATTTTACCCTTATAATGATGAATCGCAGGCACGCAGTCAAAATGGTTTAAATTTCCATGACCATATCTACCATTCCAAGGTTTTGCCTTATATAGGCTGTGTCAGATATCCAAATTTTACAATGCAGTTAATGCCTGCTGTAAATATATGTAGGGATCATGATTATTCTTATCGTTTAGCAACAAAATTAATGCGCGACCTTGGCAGTAGTGTTGATAGTACGGTTGTGAGTAACGCGGGTTATAAAGCGGGGGCTGCAGAGGATGCAGATAGTCGTATATTGTTGGATACGATATATATGACTAGTGAGCTTGAGCCACGTTATTTGCAATATTTAACAAAGAGACAGCGCGATATTTTGGGAAACTTTGAAAGTTATGCTGATTTACAGCAGAAGTTTCATGATGCTTGGAGGGAGGTCACGGCACAAAACCATTCCGGAATGGCGGGGTTTTGGGATGAAGCAAAGCGTATTCGCGATGCAGGTGAACGCTTGCACCCAAGCTGGTTAGATATTGACCCGAATCAGAATGTTGAGTTTAGCCATGCTTTATCTGCAAAGGGGAATTTTGTGCGCGCGTCAAAATCATATGACCGTAAACTAGGGCAGTATTTAGGTGAGCCTAGTCTTTTGTCTTCTGCTTGTTCCAAAGTGCTTCGCGCTGTTGGAATGTAATATCACGCAGCGTTTTACCTTCGGCGCGGCAATCGTCTTCCATGCCGCGAAAACGTTTTTCAAATTTCTGATTGGTTTTGCGCATAGCGTGTTCGCTATCTAGGCCCAATTTACGTCCAATATTGGTGACAGTGAATAATACGTCGCCATATTCTTCTAAAATATGGTCTTGGTCGCCGCTTGCGATGGCCTCTTTTAACTCGGCGAGTTCTTCGTCTACTTTGTCAAAAACGTCCAAAACGTTATTCCATTCAAAACCTTCTTTGACGGCTTTCTTTTGTATTTTATGCGCGCGGAGCATTGCGGGCATGTTTGTTGGAATGTCATCAAGAACGCTTATGCTTACGCTTTCAGCGCGGTCTTTACCTTTGTTGGCTTTCTCTAAATCTTTGCGCTGTTCCCATTTTTCAAGGACATGTGCGGCGTTATCGGCGCTGTCATCTTCAAATACATGAGGGTGGCGGAAAATCATTTTGTCTGTGATGGATTGGGCGACATCGTCAAAGGTAAAGATATTTTCTTCTTTGGCCATTTGTGCGTGGAAAACGACTTGTAGCAACAAGTCGCCAAGCTCTTCTTTAATGTCATCATGATCGCCGCGGTCTATGGCATCGGCGACTTCGTAGGCTTCTTCGATGGTGTAGGGGGCGATGCTGGCAAAGTCTTGTTCTAAATCCCATGGACAGCCGCCATTTGGATCGCGCAGCTTGCTCATCACATCAAGCAGTTGATAAATAGGGGCTTTTAATTTTGTCATTTCAAAAGCCCCTTTTATAAAATTTATAATTTATATATGCGTCAGTTTAAGCTGCGAAGCTTTTTTCTGCATCGCTGATAGCTTGGTCGTTTAAGGACTTTGCTTTCTTGCTATCAATATTATCAATGATAATTTCTCGCGTCGCTTTGATTGCAAGGTCGGCAGCATAGGCACGCATTTCTTCAATTGCTTGCGATTCCATTAAAGAAAGGCGCTCTTTAAGCTGTTCTTCGCGGCGCGCAAGTTCCGCGTCCAATTCTTTAGATGCTTTTTCGCGAATTTTCTGTGCGTGTTCCTCGGCTGTTTTAATAACTTCTTCAGCGTCTGAGGCTGTTTCGCGTTTCATGCGCTGATATTCAGAAAGTAACTCTTGCGCTTCAACGCGTAGGTTTTCTGCTTCTTCCACGTCTTTACGTGCAGTTTCAATATGGCTGTCAAGTGCAGATGTTACTGATCCGCGGCCCATTTTATAAGCAAGGGCCACAAACAAAAGAAACGAAATTAATACCCAATTATGTGTGTCTGAAAAGAATTCTGACATTGTTTTATCCTTCTAATACAATGGCCTGCTTAAGCGGCCTTATCTAATTTCTGAACTACGGATTTGACAGCGGTAATGTCTGCATCAACATTGATAATTTTTGATGCGGCCTGCATTGCTGCGTCTGCGGCAACGCTATGCATGTCAGATAAGGCTGCGGCTTTCGCGGCGGCTATTGATTTATCCAAATCAGCAGTAACCTTGTCTTGGTTTGCACGGAATGCATCAACGGCTTCATGGGCCTTTGCTTTTAATTCTTCTTGCGTGGTGTTGATTATATCCGAAGATTTATCCCTTGATTCTTTGAGCGTGCGTTCATAATCACTCTTCACGTTTTGCGCTTGCGCGTTAATTTTCTCAGCGCTTTCAATGTCCGTTTTTATGCGTGTTTCGCGGGCGTCGAGACTGTTTGCAATATCTGGCAAGCCTTTTTTGGCGAAGAATATATACATGAAAGCAAAAACAACGGCGAGCCAAAATATTTGTGATGCAAACCAGGTCGGGTCAAATTGTGGCAGGCCGCCAGTACCATGTTCTGCGCCATGCGCAATAACATTGCCGTGGTCGTCAAGGACGGGGGCGTAATGATCTGCTGCGCTATCCGCTGTGGTAGCGTGGTGCGAGTCATGCATTTTTTGAGCATGTGTCTCAACCTCACCGGCTGCGGGTTCAATCATTTTGTTAAGCTCAGAAAAGCTACGCTTAACGGCGCTTTCTTTAGGCGCTGTATGTGCTGGAGAGCCGTTATCAAGCTCTGCAGTTACGAATATACTTGCATCAGAATAAGTACTTTGAATTGCTGCGTTTGCGCTTTGTGCGCTTAGGCACAGTAGCAAAACCATTAAGGTTGATGTAATTTTGTTCATGTTCATCATTTCTATAAATTGTATATAGTTACTTAATTTTTTTTCTTATTCTAGGCGTTTTATTCGACGTTATATACTGGGTAAGGCAATGCAGATTTCACATCTGCAATTGCCTGACACCATAATATACTGCGCTTAAAAATTAAGCTGCGAATACGAGGTAGAACGCGATAAGAAGTGCGAAAATCGCAAGTGCTTCTGTAAGCGCGAAAGTGAGGAAGAATTTCTTATCAAGAATTTCTGCAGCACTTGGATTGCGGCCAACAGCTTCGTTGTATGAGCCGAAGATTGTACCAAGACCGATACCAACACCGATGAGTGGTAGAAGAGCGATTGCGCCTGCAAGTAGTTTTACAGCTTCTAGTTCCATTTTAACGTTTCCTTATGTTTAGTTTTTAGTAATAAAAGTGAAAATTATTTAAGTTATCTAATTGCTTATCTTGTGGACTTAATGCTCTAGTTCAACTGTATCTTTAAGATAAATACAGCTAAGAATAGCGAACACATAAGCCTGTAAGAAGGCAATCAGAAACTCAAAACCTATGAGTATGACATTGAATAACATTGGAAGGATTCCTAAGGCGTATCCTGCAAAGCCCATGCTAATCATGCTCACGCTAAAGCCGGCAATTACTTTGAGTAATATGTGACCCGCGATCATATTCGCAAATAAACGTACAGATAATGTAATCGGACGAATTGCAAATGACAAAATTTCTATCGGAATAACAAGTGGCATTAACCATAGCGGAACGCCTGGCGGTAAAAACAAGCTAAAGAAATGCATACCGTGTTTAAATATACCGATGATAACGACCATAATGAATACCATTAGGGCCAATGCGCCAGTTACGGCGATGTGTGATGTATATGTGAAGGCATATGGAACAAGGCCAAGTGCGTTTCCAAGGAATACAATCATAAATAAGGTAAAGATTAGAGGGAAATACTGGCGACCATGTGTGCCGATATTTTCGCGCACCATATTTGCAATAAAGGCATAACACATTTCAGTCATGGCTTGCATACGCGAAGGAACCATAGAATGTTTGCGTGATGCGATTGCAAAAAATGCAATAGATAAGAACGCAGCAATCACCATCCACAAAGATGAATTGGTAAATGACAAATCAACGCCAGAAAGCTGGAGTTCGATTAACGGTTTAATCTCAAATTGATGGGTAGGACTTGCCACTTGTACCTCTGTATCTCAATCTATATTCGTTTATACATATATAACGTGCATAAAAACATTATGCAGCGACTAAATAGCGTTTTTTTAAGCGGTTTGCAACAGTGAAGTTTAGAAAAACCTATTTTGTTAATTTATAAATATTCCAAAACCCTGTTATTACGCCTAAAACAAAGAAAAGCATCAGGAATAAAGGGGATTTATCAAGCCAGTTATCAAGCCCCATACCGATGAAAAAGCACACAACAATAGGCGTAAGGAGCTCTATGCCCGCTTTGACGCCATCATTAGTTGCTTTTGCTTGTTTGTTTTGACCCTCATTTAGGCCGTGTCTGGTTTTTAACGTGCTGAGGCGCTGGTTAAACTCAGCAGATTCGTTGTTGCCATGCTGGTTTTGCGGCGCGTCTGGTGTGATATTTACAATGTGATCTTTTTTGTCGTCATCATCATGCTGCGTCATCTAAAAAATCCAATTCTTGTTGGAGGTCAACGGAAACGAGTTGTGAAACACCTTGTTCTGCCATGGTAACGCCGTAAAGGCGATCCATCCGCGCCATAGTAAGGCGGTGATGGGTAATAACCAAGAACCTTGTGTGCCCGTGCGCGGCGATTTCGTCAAGCAAATCACAGACGCGGTCGACATTGGCATCATCAAGGGGGGCATCAACCTCATCAAGCACACATATTGGTGAGGGGTTGGTTAAAAACATTGCGAATATCAATGCGATAGAGGCCAAAGTTTGTTCACCGCCTGACATTAATGACAGTGATTGTAAGGTCTTTCCCGGTGGCTGCGCAAAGATTTCAATGCCAGCATCTAAGGCATCGTCCGAATCAACCAGCTGTAAATATGCTTCGCCGCCGCGATAAAGTTTTTTAAACAAGGCTTTGAAGTGATTATTTACTTCTTCAAATGTGGCAATGAGCCTTGCGCGCGCTTCGGCGTTTAAGGTGTTGATGGCTTTGCGCAGTTCATCAATGGCGAGGACGAGGTCTTCTTTTTCTTTAAGTATTGATGTCAGTTCGCCGTCTATTTCTTTTAACTCGTCAGAGGCTTGTAAATTAACAGGGCCAATTTTCTCCCGCTTAATGGTCGCCTTGTCTTTGTCGGCACGTAGGCGTTTAAAGGTCTGTGGGATATCTTGAGCGCTGTCATCAAGATTTAATGCGTATTCGGCCTTGTTAAGTAATGTGTTTGGCGCGCATTGATAATTATTTTGAATGTTTTCTTTAAGGGCGGTTAAATGCTGTTCAGCATTTTGCACATTGGCCTGTGCGGCAGCGCGGTCTTCGCGCGCTGTAGCAAGCTCTGATTCGGCGGCTTTGAGTTGTTTTTCGCTGTCGCTTGATGACATTTCAGCTTTGGCAAGACGGTCAGAAGCTTTGTTGCATTCTTCCTCTATATCGCCGCGTGCGGAGAGAAATTTTTCTTTTTCTTCGCTAATGCGTGCGGGTTTATCCTTATTGTTTTCGATGCGTTGTTTTAATGTGTCCAATAAGGACGCAAGCTTTTTCAACTGCTCTGCCCCACGGATCGTACGGTTTTTAAGGGCGTTACGCTCATCGGCAATAGCATGTATACGAGCTTTGCGGCGGTTTTGCTCTTGGATTTGTTTGTCGAGTTCAATGCAGGCGCTTTGGTGGACAAGGCGCGCTTCGCTCAGCTCTTCTTTTAACGTTTCTATTTGTGTTTGTTGGTCTGCCTCGGCATTTTCTTTTGCGTCATTAAGCGCTTGTTGCTTTTCTGACATTAAGGCCTCTAGCTGTGTTTGCTCGGCGCTTATGTCATTTGCCGCTTCGGTATTCATTGTGATTTTATCACTGATGCTTTTTATTTTATACGCGGTCTGGTCGAGCGTATTTTCAAGGCCGCGTATTTCGCGCTGCTTTGTTGCTAATTGCTGCGCGTTTTCTGCTTTGCTTTGTTTATTGCTTTCAATTGCATTAATGTAATCTGCGAGCTTTTCTTCGACATCAGTTTGCTTTTTGTCCAGCGCCGTGAGTTCTTCAGTTAAGCTTTGAAGCCTGTTTTTATATTTTAAATGCGTGGCAAGTTGATCTGCGGCTTCGGCTTTCATGTGATAACCATCCCAACGCCACAAATACCCATCAGGGCTAACAAGGCTTTGCCCTGATTGTAGTTTGGGTGCAAGTGTTTCTCCCGCTTCAAAATCAGTCACAACGCCAATGGCATTGAGCGCCGCGCTTAATTCTGGTGGCGCATCGACATAATCGGAAAGCGGTTTGCAATTATCGGGTAATGTAAGTGGCGCGAACGTGTTTTTACCTGTCCATACCTTATCCATATTTGTGTCTGTTGACGCAAGGAGCGTGTCACCTAATGCACGTGAAAGCGCAATTTCATAGCCGGACTTTGCGTGTATTTCGTCAAGCACGGTTTCGTCATCAAAAGCGCTAAGGAAGCTTTGCAGTGTTTTTTCTTCGGCTTTGAGGCCTGATATTTGTTGCTGTATTTCGCGGCTTTGCGTCGAAACACTATCTTTTTCAGTGTTTAGCTTGTCCTCATCTTGAGCACATTTATCTATGGCTTTGCTCAGCGCGCCTATGGCCGCGTTTTCTTTGGCGATGAGGGCTTCTTGCTCTTTTAAGTTTGGAAGGGCTTCTTGCTCTTCTTTTAGGGCGTTTAATGTGTCTTTTAAGGTCTGCTGCTTTTGTATAATGCGCTCACGCTGGGTGTTCAGCTGCAAAGATTCGCGGTTTAGCGATTCTATTTTTGCCGTGGCAGAAAGCAGAGCTTCTAATTCAGCTTCGTGGCGCTTTTCTAGGGCTTTGACTTCAGCGGCACTTGTGGCCTTTTGTTCCTCTAGCGGTTTTAAAATGTCCGTTTCATTCTCAAGATGCGCATGGAGTGTTTTTTCTTCACTCTCCACCTTTAAAAGCTGCTGTTTATTGTCGTCTAAAGTTTTTGTTTCATAATTTAGGTCGTCTTCGGCGCGTTTAAGGTTCTCGGCGCTGTCTTTTAAAAGGGATTTGATTTTCTTTTCTTCATCCTCAAGGCGCGAAAGTGCCATGCTTTGACTGTGCAAGGCGGATGTCAGCTTTATATGCTCATCACGGAGCTTAGGCAGGCCGCGCTTGGTTTCGTTTGTTTGGTTTGTCAGGCTGGTGACGTTTTTCATTTTATCGGCAACAAGCGCTTCTGCGGCATCATATATACGCAGGGCATTTTGCTGCTGATTTTTTGATTGGTGCCATTCGACATAGGCGATTTGACGTTCTAATTTGCGTATCTCAGCGTTTAGCTCTTTATAACGTTCTGCTAGGCGGGCTTGACGTTTTAAAGTGTCGATTCGTGATGACATGCTCTCGGATATATCATCAAGGCGGGTTAAATTGGTCTCTGCGGCTTTTAAGCGCAGTTCAGCTTCATGGCGGCGTGCGTAAAGCCCCGCGACGCCTGCCGATTCTTCTAAAACATGGCGGCGGTCTTGTGGCTTGGCATTAATAATTTCTGCAACGCGGCCTTGTGATACGAGTGAGGGTGAGTTCGCGCCCGTCATTGTATCGGCAAACAGCATCTGCACATCACGTGCCCGTGATGTTTTACCGTTTATGCGGTAAATTGAACCTTTATCACGGTTAATGCGGCGAGTGATTTCAATGTCATCATGTTGATTATACGGGGCAGGGGCTTCGCGTGTTTGGTTATCAAGCACCAATGTTACTTCGGCGAAGTTGCGCGATGGGCGGCGCTCTGTGCCGTTAAAGATAACATCATCCATGCCTGAACCACGCATTTTACGCGCCGAGCTTTCGCCCATCACCCAACGCAAAGCTTCGACAAGGTTTGACTTGCCGCAACCATTAGGCCCAACTATGCCTGTGAGCCCGACAGCTATGTCGAGCTCACCACGGTCAATAAATGACTTAAAGCCATTTAGCTTTAGTTTGGAAAACCTAATCATACAGATTTCAGCGTGTGAAAATTATTCTTCCGCAGGGCTAGCATTTTCTAGCGCACGAAGAATTTGTTTTTTCACAAGTTTGAAATTATTAAGTGCCTGTAGCTTTTCGTTTGTAGGAAAAGCGACGACTGTAGGTGTTGAAGAAACACTATATGTAGCTTGCGCCTTTTTGACGCCTTCAAGCATTTTCTCCTCAAGTTCCGTATCATTAAGGCATGTTTCAATAGACTCATCATTCATACCAGCAAGCTTTGCGTTCTGAAACAAAGGCTTTCTATCTTCGGTAAAGGCCCACATGTCTTGTGTTTGGAACAGTAGATCCATGAATTTATATTGGCGTTTTGGTTCCATGCAGCGTAAAAGCTTGGCAGCTTCTAAGCCTGATTTACTTGTTGGGAAGTCACGAAATTCAATGTAGACTTGGCCTTTATCAATGAATTCTTCTTTTAACTGCGGCAACATTGTGTTGTGAAACGCTGCGCAGCCACCACATGAAAGAGAAGCGTATTCAACAAGATAAACAGGGGCGTTTTTATCACCAAGTGAAATGACAGGGAAAACGTCAAGACCATCAGGCGATGGGCGTGTTTCGTCTACATTATGCGAGGTTTGCATGCTATCTTCTGCCTTTTCAGCCACTTGCGTGACTTCTGTGTGCTGTTCAACTTTTTCAGCTAGCTTCTCGGCGACAGGCTTTGCTTTGTCAGCTTCGGCGTTAACGCTGCGTGATGATATAGAATATCCGATTAAGCTTAGTGCTGTAATGGCAAAGATCGCCATAAATAACTTCTGTTGGGTCATGTTAGGTTCCTTACATTCGGCCGTTAGTTTTTTATTTTTGAATGGTTTATATGTAGCAAGATAGGTTTTGCTTGGCAATGTTAAAGGCTTACTGTGCATACTTTACAAACACATTCCCAGTTCAGTGATATCTTTATTGACATAACGCATCATATGACTTACATATATGAGAAATTATTGTGGAGTAGAAGATGTCCAGCTTAGCAGATTTATTTAGAGCAGAAGTCACTTTAACCAAAGAGGGAAGTGATGGATATGAAGGCAAGTTTTATGTATTTAATACGAATGATATAAAGAGATACTACAACATGCACAACAGTGCAAAGAGCCATGATAAGGCAAAAGCTGAAGGTAAACATTTAAGTTATGTGTATTTTCTAAATTCGAATGAAAACTATGATTGTCAGGATTTTAAGGAAAGTGTTGACGAGATCCGGGCGCTGATACGTGAAGCCGAAGATGAGCGTATCGCGCGCATACAGAAAGCGCGCTTGCAGATTATCTAGGGGAATTAAAAATGATAGAAGCAAAAATAGATTTATCAACGTTGTTTAAAGCGACAATAACCTTGAATGAAGGCTATGGCGTTGAAGATGATGTAAGAAAGTTTAAGCCACGCCTTATTGATGCTGATAAGTTTTTATATGCGGAGGCGCGTTATAAAAGCGAATCTGAACGCGAAGAAATTAAGGAGCGCTGCGGTGATGCAAGTGATGTGTATTTCTTGATAGGTGACGACACAAGGCAGAGTTTTCTTGCCAATGAAACGCCAGAGGAAATTGACACCTTGATACGTGAAGCGCAGGATGAGCGTGCAAAGCGTATAATAAAAGCCCGCCTTGGCATCGGCATCTTCTAATTAATTAATTCAACATCAATACGATCAATGGGCAGCATATTTGTATTATTGCCCAAAGCGCGCACGTCAATACGGTGGCTATCGATTTTCTTTGAAAGTAGATAAGTGCGCAGCGCCAATGCGCGCGCTAAAGATACGCGGCGTGCTGAGCTTGGCGTGTCGTCAACGGCTTGTGCATAGGATAAAATCTCTATACGAATATCATCCTTATCTTCCAATGTTTTTAGGATGCCGGTATCAATCTCTTGTTTCATTTCATCGGCAAGTTCAGTTTCACTGAAGGCAAAAAACAGTGTCGCTTGGTGTGCTTGCGTAGTGTCAAATTGCTTCGCTGTGTGTTCGGCATTATCTGTTTGTGGCTCTACCGCCGGATCGGCATTTTCAATAACTTTTGTTACATCTAATGGCAGTGCATCTGGCGCTGTTATGTCTTCAAGGTCGAGGCCGACAGAAATGTTACTGATATTTTTTACAGGGCTGATGCCTGAAGTTGCATTTTCTAGCGGCATTGTTCTGGATATTGATTTGACCTCACCTTGCTGCGTTAAAAAACTAGGCTGCGCGAGTGGCATGGCAGCGACGGTTACGGGGGGTACGGCGGGCATGTTATGCTGCGGAGCTTTTTTACTCCGTGCGGCTATTTTTGCAGGCCTTGCTATGGGCAGCACAGCAAGGCTTGTGCGCTCATATAATTTTTCGGAAAGCTTATAGATTTCCTCTTTGGTTACGCTATCTGCAATGGGCGCTTTTGTTTCAGCTTGCACCTGCGGCATTTCCTTGGCAGGTATCGTCGCTGTATTTACTGAATCTGTTGTTATATTATCTCGTGGTCTAGCTAATGGGCGCAGAACCTTTACGGTTTTACTTTTCTTGGCCTTAGGCACAGTGTTCGCATCATTGCTGAGAGGGGTGAAGGCTTTTTCATACTCTATGCCCGCAGCTTTATTTGTGATCTGCGCTGATGGCGGCGCTTTAGCTTTTACTGGTTTGGGCGCTTGCTTGGGGACTTGTGCTTGTGGTGGTCTGCCGCCGGATTGGTCGGGTATTGGCGTACTGATGTCATCTTCAAACATTGATGGTAACTCATAGCCATCAATAACCTCATCATTGGCGTATGCTGGGTGAAGGGTAAGAATAACGAGTGCAGCCAATGCTGCGCTGAATGAAGTCTTCAGTGTGCGTTGCTTAATATAATTTTTAAGGGCTGCGCTCGTCATTGTTATTATTTATGTGCCTTGCTTAATAGGTCGCCTAGTTCATGAACGGCGTGTTCGTGACCCGCAATAACGTTACCTGAATATACAGGGTTAGCTTTATGGTCCGTGTAGTCTTTAATAAATCCGCCAGCTTCTTTAACAATAAGGCTTGCTGCCGCAATATCCCACGGGTGAATGAAGCGCTCCCAGAAAGCATCTGCGCGGCCTGCTGCGACATAGGCCATATCAAGCGCTGCGGCGCCCATACGGCGTATACCAGGATAGACAGAGCTTACCATACGCATTTCTGCATAGAAGCTGTCAAAATGCTGTTTTTGGCGACCGGGATGACCACAGAACATCACCATTTCGTTAGGCTCTCGGCGCCCTGAAACACGCAAACGGCGGTGCCTCAAAAATGCGCCCGTGCCTTTGTCAGCAGAGAACATTTCATCTTTAACTGGGTCAAGAATAACAGCGGCAACGATTTCATCGCCTTTTTCAAGCGCCACGGAAATGCACCAATGCGGAATGCCGTGCAGGAAATTAAATGTGCCGTCAAGTGGGTCGATGATAAAGCGGTGTTCACCATCAGAGCCTTTGACTTCGCCGCTTTCTTCCATAAGGAAGCTGTAATCAGGGCGTGCTTTTGTAAGTTCTTCGTGCAAAATTTGCTCAGAGCGTTTATCTGCCGCAGAAACGAAGTCTGCAGGGCCTTTGACTGAAACTTGTAGGTTTTCGACTTCACCGAAATCGCGGATAAGTGAACGACCAGCTTTTTCAACTGCACGCATCATTACGTTTAGTGTAGGGGAACGTGCCACCATGAGTATTATTCCTTATTTTCTATTTTTATTATTTTGATGTTTAATCTTTAGCGCGCTCGGAATAGCTTGCATCTTCTGTTTTCACAATAATATGAATACCTGCTTCGATATGTGGGGGGACCATAACTTTAATGCCGCCAGTAACAAGGGCTGGTTTGTAAGATGTTGTTGCTGTTTGACCTTTGATGACTGGGTCTGCTTCTAATACTTCAACCTTCACAGTGTCAGGGATAGTCACGCTTAGAGCCTGGCCTTCGTAAAGTTCTATAACGCATGTCATGCCTTCTTGTAAGAACTGGGCTGGCGCGCCGATCACGTCTTGCGGCACTTCGATTTGTTCGTAAGTTTCAAGGTGCATGAAAGTATGTTTATCATCTTCCGCATAGAGGTACTGATAATCATCTTGGTCAAGGCGGATACGCTCAACAGTTTCTTGGGTACGAAAACGCACGTTATCTTTGTTACCAGTTTTAATGTCGCGCATTTCAATTTGCATGACTGATGCGCCCTTGCCAGGTGTCATGATTTCATATTTTTCAACAACGCATAGGCGGCCATTATAATCGAGTACGTTGCCTTTACGTAAGGTGTTTGCGTTAACTTTCATGCATTTATTTCCTTATATTTAAATGTCCGCATATCGGCTTTTTAATTACTGTGCCTATCAACTAGCATAGCCTGACCTAAACTTTCAAGTCGCAAGCGCATTTCAGGGTCAGAAATATTTTCGAGCCACGTGTTTAATTCTGCTTTTTCTTGCAAGGATAAGCGCGGTTTTTGATTTCTAAAAGAAGGTTTTTTTGAACTATTGGCAGGAATATGTACGAATTTAATCGCGGTAATCCAACGTTCGCCAAAAATGCGGTTAATGCGCTCCAAAATTAAGTCGATCTGATAATGCAGCAATGTAGCCTGTGCGCTGGCGGCTGCGATTTCCAAAGTTGCGGATGGCTTTTCGCGGCGATTTTTAGGCTTTCTATATTGTATTTTTACAGGCTGTGCATATTGCGCCATTTCCTCGCCCATGATCTGATCCCAATGGGTTAGAATGCGGCCAAGTGATATGAATTTCTTGCTACACGATTTACGTGTCACCTTCGAAACGGCATAAGAGAGTTGTTTTGGCCCTAATGACATACTATAAAAGCACCTTAAAATAAAATCTGATTTTTTTGCAAGACCTGCAAGTTAGAACAAATATGAAAACCAGTCACGCGAATAGTATACCTGATTCACAAGAAATTGTTCAGTTTAATAAGTCCATTTTGAAATGGTACGAGAAAAATGCCCGCATATTGCCGTGGCGTGCGCGTAATGCCGCCGAGGCGAAGCCTTATCATGTTTGGCTATCTGAAATTATGTTGCAACAAACGACAGTCACTGCCGTTAAGCCTTATTTTGAAAAATTTATTAAGCGCTGGCCTGAAATTAAAGATTTAGCTGCGGCGGACAGCGCTGATGTTATGGATATGTGGGCTGGACTTGGTTATTATAGCCGCGCACGTAACTTACATAAATGCGCACAACAGATAGTCGAAGAATATGGCGGCGATGTGCCGCATGAAGAAAAGGCTTTGTTAGGGCTCGCTGGTGTCGGGTCATACACGGCGGGGGCGATAGGTTCAATTGCTTTTAATCAGCCGCGCTTAACGATTGACGGCAATATAGAGCGTGTCTTTGCGCGTTATCATAATGTGCAAACATATATGCCTGAAGCGAAGACGGCGCTGCGCGACCTAATCAAACCATATATGTGTGATGAACAAACGAACAAGCAGCCATCAGCCTATGTGCAGGCTTTGATGGATTTGGGGGCAACGATTTGTCAGCCCAAAAAAGTGCAGTGCACTGCGTGCCCTTTATCAGTCAAATGTGCTGCAAAAATTGATGGCCACCCCTTAGACTTGCCGCGCAAACGAAAGAAAATAGTACCGCAACGTGAGGCTATTTGTTTCATTGTGCATGATAAGGACGAGAGAAGCGTGTTGATTGAGCGGCGACCTGATAAAGGGCTTTTAGCGCAGATGATAGGCTTCCCAACGACTTCACTATACGAAGATAACAGCGTAGCGGAAATAGATGGTTCTAATGCAGTTTTAGACCGTCATAAGTTTGTTGACCATGTCTTTACACATTTCAAGTTAAAATTATATGTGGCTAAAGTGAGTGCTGAATATTTTAATAGCACAGCATTATCTGCTAGTATTGATTCTCATTGGGTAGAATACGATCAAATTGACAGTTTAAAATTGCCGACCTTATTTAGTAAGGTTCGCAGCATCCTATAGGTAGATATTTATGCTTACGAAACTTACATTCCGCGTAGCCACCTTATTCATCGCTATGTTGATATTATTGCCCTCTAGCGTGTTTGCTGGTGAGCCTCCTGTGGGTAGCCGTAATGTCAATGCACAGCCATCTGAGTACAAAATTCCCTACCGTAGCGATGATTACATTGAACCGACATATACAAACTTTGAATTTATATTATGGCGTTATGGTGGCTATGATTTGGAAGATGAAAGTCATATTTTACGCTTTATTGCGCTAAATGATTGCAAGCTCTTTAGGCGATATATGAATTATGACTTAGAGTGGACTCGAATAAAAAAGCGTTATAAAGACTTTTTGCAAGAGAACTATAAAATGTTCCCGGGGCGTATTCGGGTGCGCATTCCTATTGGCTTAAAGCGTTTTGATGAAGAAAAATCGTCATTTATGCTTTCAGAAGATACACAGTTTGATAAAATCAGAATACTCCCTGTAAAGCGTTTTGAGGGTGATGTTAGCTCGAATTGTAGAATACGTCAAAGCTACCTCGAGCGCTACGATCAGTATATGCTTAATGATGTTGCTGTAAGTTTGAAATACCCACTGACATTGCAAGAAATTCCTGTCCCTAAAGCAGAAGCACGTAGATACATCGAATATGTACAGCGTCATAATAGCTATAACAAAAATGTTGAAGGCCGTATTGCCTATACGTTTTATAACATAGACATTTATGATTATATTCGTAGAACTGAAAGTGGCGGTCATTTGCTCTATGGTGAAGTCATTAATGTAGAAATATATGCGGATGAAGATGAGTCCTTTTTACTTTACAAAATCAACCCTAGGGATGAGCTTGATGCGATAACTAATCGCAATAGTATTATAGGCGGTAACAATGATAGCGAAGATAAAGAAGACAAAAAATAAGCTGAATTATTATAATTCAGCTTATTGGGTAGATACTATATTGGTGTAAATTCTTTTAATTTTAGGCTTTGCTTTCCTGTATTTGGTCTCTAACCTTCTGGCGAAGCTGGTCGATAGGTTGATACTTCCCATCTTCTTTATAGTGCCAATAGGTCCAACCATTACATGATGGCGCATCCTGTATTGCTGCGCCGACCTTATGGATAGATCCCCTAAATTTATTCTTGCCATCTTTAACAATCAAATTACCATCTGCGCCGATTTTTGCTTCGTGACGGTTTTTATTGTCTGTAAGGATTGCACCCGGTTTTAAAAGGCCGCGCTCGATTAACCAGCCAAAAGGAATACGCTGCGCTTCACGCTTTGAGGGGATTTCGATGCTGTCTTGGTCAAGATCAGGTTCTATCGCATCAATGCGTGCTTGTGCGTAGTCGATATATTCATCTTCGCGCTCTAGGCCAATAAAGTTACGGCCGAGTTTTTTAGCGACGGCGCCCGTTGTACCTGACCCGAAGAAGGGGTCAAGAATAACGTCACCGGGTTGTGTCGAGGCCAAAAGTACGCGGTAAAGCAATGCCTCTGGTTTCTGCGTCGGGTGTACTTTTTCGCCGCTTTCCTTTTTAAGGCGTTCATTGCCGCTGCAAATAGGGATGAACCAATCAGAGCGCATTTGAAGTTCATCATTAAGTGATTTCATAGCCTCGTAATTGAAGCGGTACTTAGAATCTTGAGATTTTGATGCCCATATCATTGTTTCATGTGCATTGGTAAAGCGACGACCACGAAAGTTCGGCATCGGGTTTGCTTTGCGCCAGATAATATCGTTTAAAATCCAATATCCTAAATCTTGCATTGAAGCGCCCATCCGAAATACGTTATGATATGAGCCAATAACCCATATTGAACCGTTTGGTTTTAATATACGGCGCGCAGCCTCCATCCATGCTTTGGTGAACATGTCATAAGCGACAAGTGAGTCGAACTTGTCCCATTCATCATCAACAGCATCTACTTTTGAATTGTCGGGGCGGTGTAAATCGCCATTAAGCTGTAGGTTATATGGAGGATCGGCAAAAACCATATCAACTGATTCAGGCTCTAAGCTATTCATCAATTCTATAGAATCGCCTTTAAGGATTTGGTTTAGACAATCTTTTGTGGACAACATTTTTTCTGACTCGACTTTTGAAGGGGTGATTGATAACACCTCTGAATCATGAATCATTTTGATTCGTTCGTCAAGAGTCTTAGGGTTGTATTTTCATTTTTTATTTTAAAATCATAGGGTTTTTCGCTTGACTAAAGCAGAAATTGACACTGTTTGGACGCGCATATCTATGCTTAATTTACAACAACTAGGTCAGCATACAGTGAGGCACAAGCTTTAATTAGTCATGGCGGCTTGCAGCATATCAAGGGCATGATTGACGGTTTTGAGGCGTATATCTTTACGGTTTCCTTTAAAAATTTTCTTTTCGGTATAGAGCTTGCCATCCTTAGTGTTGCAGCAGCCGAAATAAACAAGGCCGACAGGCTTTTCTTCGCTGCCACCATCGGGGCCTGCTATGCCCGTAACAGCGATGGATAGGTTGCCGCGTGGGTAGGCGTCTAATGTACCTTTTGCCATTGCTTCGGCGCATTCTGGGCTAACTGCGCCATGTGTAGTTAAAATTTCATCTGAAACATTGATAAATGTGTTTTTGGCGTGGTTGTCATAGACGATAAAGCCGCCATGATAAGCTTTTGATGCCCCAGCAGATTCTGTGAGCGCCGCGCCAATCATGCCTGCTGTGCAGGATTCTGCGCTTAATATGATATAACCATTAGCGATGGCCTGTTTAATAGTTTGCTCTGCTTTGTTAGATAAATCCATGAATCCCCCATAAAACTGCGGCGGCAAAAATGCCCGCGAGAATGTCATCAATCATCACGCCGAACGCGCCGTTTACTTTTTTGTCGAGCCAGCTTATCGGCCAAGGCTTCACTGCATCAAAGAAGCGGAACAGTATAAAGGCTAAAACAAATGACAATGCGCTACCATTTACAGTGGCCGCGGCCAAGAACATGCCTGCCGTTTCATCAATCACAATCATTGAGCTATCATGTGATTTACTGTCTTTTTCAAATTGATGCGCAGCCCACAGACCGATGGCGAATATAATGATGCAGCCAATAATCAAAGCCTGTGCGCCGCCAAACAAATAGGCAGCAACAACAAATGGCATGGAAAACAAAGTCCCCCATGTGCCTGATGCAGGGGTAATTAAACCGCTGCCGAACCATGTAGATAGCCAGAAATATGCTTTACGCTTGTTCACATTTTGCAGGACTTGCCGCTTGCGCTCACGTGCGCTTAGGGCTTTGTGTTTAAGTTTTCTTATCATGTGCATTATTCCTTAAACGAAATCTGCAGTAACTGCGGCCTGTACGGCGATGCCTTCTCGGCGGCCTGTAAAGCCGAGCCCTTCGGTTGTTGTCGCTTTGACGCTTACGTTTTTTATATCTAAGCCCATTAAGCGTGCAATGTTTTCACGCATCTTATCACGGTGCGGGCCAATAGCAGGCTTTTCGCAGATGATCGTTAAATCAACGTGGTTAATAGAGCCGCCTTGATTTTTTACAGCGTTATCTGCCGCTATCAAAAAATCTGCGCTGTCTTGGTTCTTGTGCTTATCGTCAGATGGCGGGAAATGCGCGCCGATATCACCATCAGCAATAAGGCCGTATAATGCGTCGGTCAAAGCGTGCAGCGCAACGTCGGCATCTGAGTGGCCTTTAAGTTCATACTTATGAGGGATGGTAATGCCGCCAAGCTTTATATGGTTTCCAATCACTTCGTATTCTTCAAAGGCGTGAACATCGTAACCTGTGGCCATCTTTGTGATTTTCTTCTGGCCTAAGATTTGCTGAGCCATAATGAGATCCTCTGTTTCTGTAATCTTAAAGTTAAGGCGGCTGCCAGGCACTAACTCAACCTGCTGACCTGTTTTTTGCACTAGCCCTGTGTCATCAGTAACTTCATCATAGCCCAGCAAATCATTCTGCGCTTGTTCATGTGCACTTCGAATAAGGCCGTATGTAAAGCCCTGCGGCGTTTGAATTGACCACAAATCGCTGCGGCTTGGATGTGCAGCTTTGTCGCGGATACAGATTTTATCTGCATAGCGTAAAGTATCAACCACCCTAACCGCCAATGTTGATGCGCCTTTATCTGCCGTGGATTTTACAACGTTTTCAATGTATTCCGGCTCGATAAATGGGCGGGCGGCATCGTGGATTAATACGGGCGTGTTATTATCAATGTCCTTCATGGCGCATAATGCATTATAGACACTATCATAACGCTCTGCGCCGCCATTGACGGTTGTGATTTTGTCTTTTGCTGCTTTGGGTAGTGTGCTTAGGGCTTCGCCAAGCAGGGCTTTGTGTTCAGGGTTTATCGCTATATATATAGCGCTACAGCCGGCGCAGGAAAGGAAGTTATCAAGGGCATGGCGGATGATTGATTTGCCGTTAAGCGCACAATATTGCTTTGGTGTTTTATTACCAAATCTTGATCCTGAGCCTGCGGCGACAATTATAACGTGAAACTTTGTTTGCATGGGCTAAGCTGTGTTCTAAATCCTGTTTTCCTTGCATTTCAAGGCATATGGATATATTCATAAATCACTTCTTGTTCAAGGTAAACAGTTAAGGTTTAAAAATAGATTTGCAGGACAATAACGACATAGTTACAGAAAAGCTCGCGCCAGTTATTAAGGGCAAAGATAGGCCGCGCAAAGTTGTCGAAGACATTTTGGGTGCCGTAATTATGCTCTGTGCGATTGTCAGCGTTGTCGCGACATATGCGGCTTTGACTGAAATTCCACCATTTGGTGATGATCCGCATTTACTGTTTGATTTGCTGAAAGTGGATCTCGTTTTACTTTGTGCTTTGGCTTTTTTGAATTTTAGACGCGTTTTCGCTGTACTGAAAAGCAAGACGATTTCCAAGCCGCAAAAGGCAACAGGGGTGCGTATTCAAACGCGTCTTGTGATGATCTTTGGTTTCCTTGCTTTGGCACCAGCATTATTAATGGCGATATTTTCAGCGCTTTTCTTCCATTACGGTATTCAATCTTGGTTTAATGAGCGGGTCAGTCTTGCTGTCAATAACGCCAATGCGGTGGCGGAGGCTTATTTGGATGAGCATTATAAGGTCGTGCGTGCGGATATTCTAGCTGCGGCGAGTGACTTTGACCGTCAGGCGGCGATCATTTCTGCGAATCCAGAAGATTTACAACGCATTTTGGAAACCCAGTCAACCATTCGTAACTTTTCTGAAGTTGGTTTGTTTTCAGGTAATGGCTCTATTATTGAGTCTTTTGGTATTGCGGCAAAAGGCAGCCTTATTAAAATGGTGCGTGATAATGTGGATGAAGCGAATAATGGTGAGGTTGTTGTTATTACAAACCGTGATGCAGAGCGTGTCCATGCGATTGTGAAGCTGAATAACTATATTGATGTATATTTGATGGTGGGGCGCTTTGTTGATCCTGTGGTGTTGAATCATGTTGCGACGACGCGTGAAGCCTCAAAGCAATATGCTTATTTAGAGGGGCAATATGCGGGGCTGCAGGTCACAATTACGATGATCTATATTGTTGTGGCGCTACTTCTTATTGTTGTTGCGTCTTGGCTCGGCTTGCATTTTGCACGGCAAATTGTGATGCCGATATCAGACATGATAACGGCGGCAGAGCGCATTAGTACCGGGGATTTATCCGTGCAGTTGAATGAAGACACAAAGTTTAAAGACTTTTCTTACTTGGCGCAGTCTTTTAACACGATGACAAGCGAGGTAAAAGAACAGCGTAATGCATTAATGCATGCGAACAGGCAGCTTGATACGCGGCGTAGATTTACCGAAGCTATATTAGCGAGTGCTAGCCACGGCATTATTGCGGTGAATACTGATAACGAAATTACGCTTGTGAATACACGGACATCGACCTTGCTGGAGCATACAAACCAAGAGCTTGTCGGTGAGAAAATTGACAAATTTTTGATTGATATTGAAAGTTACTTCGCACGTGCGCAGTCCAAGCCTGACGAGGTCTCGCAATTTGAGCTGTCGATTACGCATAGCACGCTTGGTCCACGTGTTATTCTGATCCGCATCGCGATTGAAACGGAAGATAATAAACAGGTTGGCGCGGTGATTACGCTTGATGATATTACGGATTTACAGGCTGTACAGCGTAAGGCTGCATGGTCGGATGTCGCGCGCCGCATTGCCCATGAAATTAAAAATCCACTGACCCCCATACAGCTTTCTGCGGAAAGGTTACAAAGAAAATATAGCAAACAGATCGCAGAAAAAGACCGCGAGATATTCCAGCTCTGTACCTCAACTATTATTCGCCATGTGAATGATATTGGGCATATGGTAAAGGAATTTTCGTCTTTTGCCCGTATGCCTGAGCCAGAAATGAATGATGTAAATGCCTTGCATGTTTTGCGCGATGTGATTGTATTTGAAAACCATGCTCATGCTAATGTTGATATCAGCTTAAACAAGATAAGCGATGCGATTGCTGATAAAAACGTTATTATATATGCAGACATACAACAGCTGCGCCAAGTTTTCACAAATATTCTACAAAACGCGATTGAAGCAGTAGATACGCAGCAGCGTGCAGATCGTGGCTCTGTGCAGATCTATGTTTTTGAAAGCAAAGAGCGTGTCTTCTTTGTCTTTAAAGATAATGGACTTGGTTTTCCTGATGGTGTAGATCGTTCGCGCTTGACCGAGCCTTATATTACCCACAAGGAGAAGGGGACTGGTTTGGGCCTTGCTATTGTTAAAAAGATTATTGAAGACCATAATGGTAACTTATATATGGGGGCACCAGATTTTCTGACCAGTGCGATGGAGCGATCTGGGCTAGAAACTGGAATACTGCAAGAAGATGGTGCCTGTGTGGTTGTGTCTTTGCCCATTAAATCTATTGATGACAAACAAAAAGAAGCAGCAGCATGAGCGATGTAATGCCCACAATATTAATTGTCGACGATGAACCAGATATCCGGGCTTTGGTCGGTGGGATACTTGAGGATGAAGGCTATAATGTTTGCTATGCTGAAACGCATCAGGAAACGTTTGTGCAAATTGAAAGTGAAAGCCCTGATATGGTTTTGCTTGATATTTGGCTTGAGAACAGCGCCAAAGACGGCATCGGCATACTCACAGATATACAAGAGCTTAACCGTAATGTGCCACTGCCTGTGGTGATGATGAGTGGTCACGGGAATATTGAAACAGCCGTGAAGGCGCTGCAAATTGGCGCGTTTGATTTTATTGAAAAGCCGTTTAAGACAGAGCGTCTTTTATTACTAGTTTCGCGCGCGATTGAGCTAAGCAGCCTAAAGCGGGAGAACAAAGCGTTAAAAAGCAGTGGTCAAGCGAAGGAAGATCGTCATTTGGTCGGCCTTTCAAGCGCGGCAGAGAATTTACGCCAAATTATTACGCGCGTGGCGCCAACGAACAGCCGCATTCTATTGACGGGCGAAGCGGGCGTTGGCAAAGACTTTATTGGTCGCCTCATCCATGAAAGCTCTGGAAGAGCGGATGCTCCTTTTATGGCGGTAAATTGCGGATCAATGCACGCTGATAAGTTTGATGTTGAACTTTTTGGATGCCTTGAAGGCATACAAGGTGAGCCTGAACGCGTCGGATTACTGGAGCGCTGCAATGGCGGGACGCTCTTTCTTGACGAAGTCGGCGATATGCCTTTTGAAACACAGGGCAAGCTGGTGCGCGTTTTGCAAGAGCAGCGCTTTGAGCGCCTTGGTAGCACAAAGCCTATCCAGCTTGATATACGCGTTATTGCTTCGACAAGTTACGATTTGAACGATAAAATTCAAAATGGTGACTTTAGGCAGGACTTATATTACCGCCTAAATGTTGTCGCTGTCCAAGTGCCTTCGCTTAAAGATCGTAAGGAGGATATTGAGCTATTATGCGCGGCGTTTTCACATGAGCTCTGCAACCGTTCTGATCTTGATGGCTTTACATTCTCTGTATCTGCAATGTCGGCGCTTAAATCCTACGCTTGGCCTGGTAATATGCGTCAATTACGTAATGTGATTGAATGGTTGACCATCATGAAAGGCTCAACGGGCAAACAGATGATTGAACCTGAAGATTTGCCGCCAGAAATATTATCTAGCTTACCAAAGAGCATTATGGTTGATAATCATACAGACTTTCTAGATATGAACCTAAAAGATGCTCGCGCAAATTTTGAGCGTGATTATTTAATTGCGCAGCTTGACCGCTTTAATGGCAACATCACCAAGGCGGCAGAAGTTATTGGCATGGAACGTTCAGCTTTACACCGAAAAATAAAGAGCCTTAAAATTAATACACAAGAGCCCAAGGGTGCGCTAGACAGCGCCGCGCAAATCAGTGAAAATGGTCGTGTCGAAAAAATAAGTACAAACACATATAAAAAGACTGGGTAAAATTCATGCGTATAATCATTTGTGGCGTTGGTCGCGTGGGCTATAGCATCGCTTCGTATTTATCAAGAGAACAAGATAATGATGTAACGATTGTTGACCATAGCAGTACTTTAATTCGCCGCATTAACGACGAGATGGATGTTAATGGCATTATTGGCCATGCGGCGAACCCTGATGTGCTCGCTATGGCTGGAGCGGCGGAGGCAGATATGATTATTGCTGTAACCCATTCAGACGAAGTAAACATGGTAGCCTGTCAGGTTGCGCATTCATTATTTGGCGTGTCACGTAAGATTGCACGTCTGCGTAACCCCGTGTTTCTTGACCCATTATGGCACAAACTATTTTCTCGCGAGAACATGCCGATTGATTTTATAATCTCGCCAGAAGTTGAAGTCGCTAAATCCATCTTTAATCGCCTTGATATTCCAGGGACGTCTAATGTGATCTCGCTTGAAGACGGGCGTGCACATCTTATTGGGATACGCTGTGAAGAAAACTGTCCAGTTGTAAATACGCAGCTTAAGCAACTTATGGCGCTTTTTCCTGATTTGAATGTCAAAATCGGCGCAATCTTGCGCGGTAGTGAGGTTATTTACCCGAATATTCATGACCAAATGCTTGTCGGTGATGAAGTGTATCTTTTTGCGGAAAGCCAGCATGTAAAACGCGTCTTGTCGGTATTTGGACATGAAGAAGAAGAAGCCAAAAACGTTGTTATTCTTGGCGGTGGCAATATTGGTTTAAATCTTGCTCGTAGTATTATTCGTAAAAAGCCAAACATCAATTTGAAACTTATTGAGCGTGACGCTGCTCGCGCTACATATTTGAGCGAACAGCTAAACAACAAAGCGATTGTTCTTAAGGGCGAGGGGCTTAATGAAGGTGTTATTTCGCAGGCTAATATTGAGCATGCTGATGCGCTTGTGACGGTCACAAATGATGATGAAGTAAATATTCTGTCTTCGCTTATTGCTAAGCAAGCGGGGTGTCGGCGCGTCATTTCTCTGGTCACTAATGATTTATACTCGAACCTTATTAATTCACTGAATATTGATGTGCAGGTCTCCCCGAAAGCTGCAACGGTTTCGAAAATTATGCAGTTCGTGCGAAAAGGTAGCATAAAAAATATACATTCACTGAAAAATGGCTTTGCTGAAGTTTTTGAAGCTGTGGTACAAGAAAATTCAGAAATTGCAAATGTGCCAATATCTGAACTTAAGCTGCCTAATGGTATTTTGATCGCGATGATTGTCCATGATGATAATATTATTATTCCTTATGGTGACACGATTATTCGTGAAGGCGATCATGTCGTTATTCTGGCTGATAAGTCAGAGACATCGAAAGTTGAGCGTTTCTTTTCTTACCGTATCCGGTTGATCTAATTTTTGGCAAATATCATGCGAAACAAAGTTGTATTATTTGATTGGGATGGCACGCTTGCCGATAGTTTTGATGTTATTAAAGACGGGATTAATCACGTTTTTGCGCATTTTAATATGCCTCTATGGTCTGATAAAGACGCGAAAAACAATATTCGCTTAACAGCGCGCGACCTGTATAGTAGCATGTTTGATAACCCTGATGACGTAGCAACAGCGCTGGAGATTTATTTATCCTATGTTGAAGAAAATCATTTAGATGTTATCAAACCAATTGTTGGCGCAGAAGAATTTGTGCGCGGGCTGTGTAGTGAGGGGTATGTTTTAGGCATAGTGAGCAATAAGACGCAACGTTTTCTTGATCGTGAAGTTGCCAAACTCGGCTGGCAAGATATGTTCAACGTCGTCATTGGCGCAGGCACGGCTGCACATGATAAACCGCATCCTGATTCTATTAATTTAGCTTTGGAGCGCCTTTGCGCAGATGCCGAAGATACAATTTATGTCGGTGATACAGAAACAGATATGTTGGCGGCAAAGAACGCTATGGTCGCGCCTGTGTTCGTAACTTATGGTTTAGGGGTGGTTGGTGATCTTAAGAAGACTGTATTCACAGGGGATATGCCTGTGATTTGTAATAACTATAATGAACTGCGCAATGCGATAAGTTTTCAAAAAATGTAAAAAAAGCTTGATGCATTGCGAAATCTTTACTATTGATATGCGTTACGAGGCCTACAATTATAAATAGCGAAAGGTAGAACAGCTTATGGCTGATAAAACACAAAATGTACAGGACGTGTTCCTAAATAAATTAAGAAAAGAAAAACAAAGTGTTACAGTCTTTTTGGTAAATGGTGTGAAACTTCAAGGTGTTATTACTTGGTTCGACAATTTCAGCGTATTGCTGCGTCGTGAATCTCATGCACAGCTTGTATACAAGCATGCAATATCAACAATTATGCCTTCAGGCCCATTATCGCTCTATGACGGCGAAGAAGGTTCTGACGCGTAATTGAACATGATTATTTAGTTTTTTGATATCCTCTGTGTGTTTATCATACAGGGGATATATTTATATTTAAGCACGAGAAAAGGTGACGAATCCTTATGGGTGAATATTGCTACATCATACAACCTATACTCCCTGCCAATCGTAAATCAGGGACAGTAAATTATATCCGCGACCCTGATGCAAGGCTTGAAGAAGCCGTCAGCTTATCTGCGGCTATTTCCCTGGATGTGCGTGGTGGTGAAGTGATAAATTTGCGCCGCGTTGATGCAGGGCTCTTATTCGGCAAAGGCGTGATTGAGCGCGTGGCTGACACCGTGAAGGATGAGGAAATAGACCTTGTGGTTGTAAATCATGGCCTGTCGCCTGTACAGCAGCGCAACTTAGAGCGCGCATGGAAATGCAAAGTGATTGACCGCAGCGCCTTGATTCTTGAGATTTTTGGCGAGCGTGCACAAACGAAAGAAGGTAAAATCCAAGTCGAACTTGCGGCGCTGTCTTATCAGCGTTCTCGCTTGGTGCGCTCTTGGACGCACCTTGAACGCCAACGTGGTGGTTCAGGTTTTATGGGCGGGCCTGGTGAAGCACAAATCGAGCTTGACCGCCGTATGATCGACGACAAAATCAACCGCCTTAAAAAGCAGCTCGGTGATGTGAAGAAAAACCGTGACTTGCAGCGCGAAAGCCGTGAAAAAGTGCCGTACCCAATTGTGGCGCTTGTTGGTTATACCAATGCGGGGAAATCAACATTGTTTAATAATGTGACCGGTGCAGATGTTTTTGCGCAGGATTTATTGTTCGCAACTCTTGACCCGACAATGCGCGAAGTAAAGTTGCCTAATGAAAAAGCGATTATCTTGTCTGACACTGTTGGGTTCATATCAGAATTGCCAACACATCTGATTGCCGCATTTCGCTCGACATTGGAACAGGTGAAATATGCCGATGTCATTTTGCATGTCCGTGATGTATCGGCTGTGGATACCGCACAGCAGCGCCAAGACGTTATTCAAGTGCTTGAAGAGCTTGGCGTGCGTTATAGTGACAACCCAAAAATCATCGAAGTCCTAAACAAAATTGACTTGCTTGAAGATGGGCACAGGCCTGAGACGCTTGGTGATAAAGGCCAAGTGGCTGTATCAGCGGTGACATCTGAGGGTGTAGAAGCGCTGCTTGAAATAGTCGGGGATTTGATCACTAAAGAAGATACGACCTGCGCCTTTTTACTCAGCCCTGCGGCTGGCGAGGCGCAGTCATGGCTTTACAACCACGGCGCAGTCCTCAAAAACGAAGTGACGAATGACAACAGAATTCATTTAGAAGTTCGGCTTTCTGCGGCGAATTTGGGGCGGTTTACCCAACGTTTTAGTATTTATCCCATCGAATAAATGTTAAACTGCGCCTTATGATAGAAGATATTAGTGACATTATAAGGCGCTGCGCGGATGAAATTATATTGCCGCGCTTTCGTAATTTAAAAGATAACGAGATCACAACAAAAACAGGGCCGCGTGACTTGGTCACTATTGCGGATACTGAGGCCGAATATTTCCTGCAAGATCATATTAAGCGCTTAATTGAAAACGCGTTAGTTGTTGGCGAAGAATCTATTTCGCGCGGTGAATATAATGCACAGGACATCAAGGCGCATGGCGGACAACCTATATTCATTGTTGACCCGATTGACGGAACAAATAATTTTGTAAAAGGCTCTGACGTTTTTGGCGTGATGGTTGCGATGCTGATTGATGGCGTGTGTCAAAAGGCATGGATATACGATGTGATGCAGGATAAAATGACCACCGCAGCCTTAGGGCAGGGCGCATCGACGAATGGTGTGGCTATTCAGGTGAGCGATACGGAAAAGACTAATGAGCTGACAGGTTACACATCTTTGCGTTATATGGACAAGGCGGATAAGGCGCATTTCATTGAACATGGGCAAGCTATAAATATGGTCGATTCCACTGGCTGCGCGGCGCATATGTATTTAGATGTCGCGCATGGCCGCAAAGATTTCACTATCTTCACAAGGTTAAAGCCTTGGGATCATCTGCCCGGCATGCTTATTTGTCAGGAGGCAGGGGCGTTTGGGGCGAATTGGGACGGTACGACCTATGATATAAGCTCGCCGCATATTAAGTCACCTCATTCAGGTATACTCACCGCGAATAGTGAAAAAACTTGGCGTATCCTGCATAATATGCTTATATCATCTTTACATAGATAATTTAGGGATATAAGAAATTATGGATTTTGACCAGTTACGTCTTGATGTCGAACAGCTACAAAAAACATGCTGGACGCAGGTTATCAAACAGTATTTCAACGCCCTTTCTGCCGATCAGGTTGTCACCAAAGCCCATGCACAAGATTTTCAAACCATTGCGGATACAGAATCTGAAAAATTTTTGACCGCTGAATTGAAAAAACTTATTCCAAACAGTCTTGTCCTTGGCGAAGAGGCACAGGCCGCAGGGCTTGTATCTTTGGATATCTTCACTGACGCGAAGCCAGAAGAATTTGTATGGGTCATTGACCCGATTGATGGGACTTATAACTTTGTAAACAACCATGATGACTTTGCGGTTATTATTGCGCTTGTCCAGGGCAATGAAACAATTGGTGGCTGGATATATCAACCCAAAACGGGCGATATTGTTAGCGCGATTAAGGGTGAAGGGGCTTATTTAAATGGCCAGCAAACAACGGTCTCAACCGCGAAAACCATTCCTGACCTTAATGGATACTCACCAGTAATTTATAGCGGACGCACACCGTTTAAAGCGCATTTTCAAAGCTGCGCTGCGGAATTAAAAAATATTGATAATTTGCGCTCATCTGGCGTGCATTATTTAAACATGGCTTCGGGGAATGCGGATTTTTATATGGTGCATCATAGTAAGCCGTGGGATCACCTTGCTGGCGTATTAGTTTTTGAAGAAGCCGGCGGCGTTGTAAGTAAATGGGATGGCAGCCCGTATAAGCCATCTGATTATAAAGACTTTATCATTTCAGCCAATAATGCGGATTCACATAAGGCGTTAATGGATAAGTTTATAAAACCTATTTATCCGTAACATGTTTACTGAACATGGCGATAACTTCGCGGTATGTATCTTTTTTGAATGGAACAATAAGCTCTAAGATTTCAGCCAAGTCGACCCATTTCCAGCGCTGAAATTCGGCGGGATCATGTGCGTCTAAACATATGTCGCTATCTTGCCCAGTATAACGCAGTGCAATCCATGTTTGTTCTTGCCCCCTAAATTGGTTCTTCCAAAGGCGACCAAGCAAGTGAGGCGGCAAATCATAGCGCAATTTTTTTGCGCCTATCTCAATAATCTCTGCCTTATCTGTACCAATTTCTTCAAGCATTTCACGAAAAGCAGCAACGTGTAAATCTTCGCCCTCATCAATACCGCCTTGAGGCATTTGCCATGCTCCTGGTGAATCGATGCGTTCGCCAACAAAGACTTTACCATCAGCGTTAAACAGGGCAATGCCGACGCAAGCGCGATAAGGAAGGTTAAGATGGTCTTGTGCATTATTCATGGTGCAATACCTGCTTTAAAACGGTTCTATTTATATTCGGTCATGTTATAGCTTACGGGCACAAATATTAGGCCTTGTTGCTTTGCTGTTTGCTTTGCCCACTGCGAAATACGCTCAATAACTTTCGGGTAAGGGTGAAAGAAAGCCACAGCAGAGGATGTTTTTGATTGTGCCAGTGCACGTTTAGTAAGTTCCTCTAGTTTCTTATCAAGGTCATCGATGCGGCCTTCCTTTGTTAGCCAAAGGTCGTTTTTATAAAAAGGAACTTTTGCCGTACGTGCGATACTCTCTGCAAGGCTTTGCTCGGGGGCATCATCTGATGTTATATAAGCCACACCATGCTGACGCAGGGCAGAAAACAGGTTATTCATTTCAGATTCTGATGTTGTGAAAAAGCTTTCTTGCACATCCATAACACCGGGATAGCCCCTGACCAGCGAAAGCAGCCATATTAAACGGCGACGGTTTTCGTTTGCTTTACTTTTTATCAATAACGTCATTGGCCCTGTTTCATTCCATGGAAAATGCTTTGATTGTAAAGGCAGGCCAAGCCACACTTCGTGTCCGTTTTTGCGCGCTTGATCGAGTTTGTCTTGTGGGTTTAGGGCATATGGCGATAAGGCATAAGTAATGTGTAGATCTTTAAAGGCTTCTTCCGCCTGAATGGATGTGTCTTGCGAAAGGCCGTAATTGACCATGACGAGGGAGATCATACCTTTATATTGCCTTGATTTTAGCTCCTCAAACAAAGGTGCTTTATAGGCATTAAAAACTGTGTCGCGGCCATTGCGGCGTGGAACATTAATGCCATTATCAATTGTGCTATACAGGTTTTCGTCGTGGCTAAGGTCGACTTTGTACTTATTATCTTCTTCGGTGCCATATTCAGCAGTTACATGAGGGACTTCTTCGCCCTGTTCTGGGGTTTCTGTGCCTGTAGGGTGCTCTTCACTATGTTCTGGTGCTGCTGCGGTAGCATCAGCGGGATTGTCATGTGCTTGCTCAGGAGCTGTCGGCGCGTCCAGTGTTTGGTCGCTTATCGTCGCGATACGTATTTCAACATATGGCCATGATTCATAATTTGGTGGCGGCGCCGTTTTATAAAGCGCAACCCCTGCGCCAAACATTGATGTCGTGCCAATGATGACTGTCAGCAAGAAAGCCGGCACAGAAAAAGAAGACAAAAGCATCTTAGCTTTATTAGGCATATTAAACTGCCCAGATACTTTGTTTTTAATCTTCTTCTTCGTCGGCATGATTCTCACTTACTAAAGACGTTTCGCATATCGTTAAATATTATTCTGCTGCTGCGTCTTTTCCTGCAGCTTCATTGCTAATAATTTCTTCGATATGCTGTGCAACAGGCTTGTTATAAAGCGATAGGCCGCGTAGTAAATCAATGGCACGCATTAGCTGATAGTCATTAGCCTTTTTGGCCGCGTCTGCCGCGTCTTTTTCTTTATCAGTTTCCGATTTCTTGTCATCTTTTTTATCTGCCTTTTTCTGGGCTTTGTCTTTGTTATCTAACGCGCCATGAAGGTCAGATTCTTTTATATAAGCACCTTTCGGTAGTAAAGATTCAACTTTAGAGGGCTCAACAACGATATCGGGGGTAACGCCTTTTGCTTGGATAGAGCGCCCTGATGGCGTGTAGTAACGCGCAGTCGTTAGACGCATCGCACCGTGACCTGGCAATGGTATGACGGTCTGTACAGAGCCCTTACCAAATGACTGTGTACCCATAATAATTGCGCGGCGATGGTCTTGCAAGGCGCCTGAGACAATCTCGGATGCAGAAGCTGAGCCACCATTAATCAATACAACGATCGGAAGACCATCTGTCAAATCACCTTTTGAGGCATTGTCACGCTTTGTATCACGTTCATTACGTCCACGCGTGGAAACAATTTCGCCTTTATCAAGGAAGACATCTGACACACCAATGGCTTGGTCAAGAAGGCCGCCAGGGTTGTTTCTTAAATCAAGAATATAGCCTTTTAATTTTGGGCCAATTTCTTCTTTCAGGTCTTCAACCGCTTTAATCGTACCGCTTGTCGTATTTTGTGTAAATTTACGGATACGGATATAGGCAATATCGTCTTCTGCTCTGAACTTTACAGATTGTACTTTTATGATTGCACGGGTTAGAACGACTTGTAGTGGCTCTGTTAGCCCTTCGCGTCTGATCGTGAGTTCAATATCTGTACCCACTTTACCGCGCATACGGTCAACTGCGTCACTGAGGCTGAGGCCAATAATGGACTCGCCATCCAAATGGGTGATGTAGTCGCTCGCCTGCACGCCGGCTTCATAGGCCGGTGTTTCATCAATTGGGGAGACAACTTTAACGAGGCCGTCTTCCATGGTAACTTCAATGCCGAGGCCGCCAAATTCGCCTTTTGTGTCAATGCGCATGTCATTAAAATCATCTTCATCTAGGTAAGATGAATGTGGGTCAAGCGCGGTGAGCATACCATTTATAGCGTCTTCGATAAGGGCGGTGCTTTCAACATCTTCGACATATTGTGCGCGGATACGTTCAAAAACCACGCCGAACAAGTCAAGCTTATCATAGACGGAGTCACCTTCTGATTTAACATCTTTCATTGGCGCGCCGGCCATCCTGTCTTCTTCTGCCCACGCGTTATGCGTTATAGTTGCGGTGGTCAGTGTGAACAGGGCAAGACCCATCATGCATACGTATGGACGGATAGTGATGAACTTGCGTAAAGAGAGCTTGTGCATTGAAAGAACCTATATTTTAACGTTTAAAAATTAGATGTTATATTACTATGATTTTTTAGACGATAACAACCTCTTAGGGTCAACTGGCTTGCCTTTATACCGAACTTCATAATATAGGCCGATTTCTCCGTTGCTCTTGATTATCTCGCCCATCTTGCCAATAGGTGTGCCGCGTGAAACTTTTGTTTCTGGCAAGACGTATATTTCATTGATTCCGCCGATTAAACTGAAATAATCATCTCCGTGCTCAATCAGTATAATTTGGCCATAGCGTTTGAACGCGCCAGTGTATTTGACTGTACCTGAGAAGGGGGAAGTTACAATAGCGTTGCTTTGGGTCGATATTGTCCAGCCTTGGCTTTTTGCGCCAATATCATCTGTCTGGCCGTATTTTACTTGCACCTGCCCAACGACAGGCATGCCGGGGGCAAGTTGATATGGCGCTTGTATAATATTGGCGTTATTACGCGGCGGCGCGGCTTTGCGTTTTGTGGTCGCGGTGATATTATCTTCATGTCTTATGTTCTTGCTCGCACTCGCTTTGCGCGGCGCAGATACAGGCTTTGGAATGTTTTGCAGTTGGCTGATTTTGCTCAGTAAATCTTCGACATTTTCGGCTTCGCGACTAAGTTTGCTTAATGTCAATTGATGACGGTGCAAGTTTTTATTGGTGTTATAAAGATCTGTTTTTCTTTGCGCGATAAGAACAGAAAGCTTTTTATGATCTTGCGCTAAATCCTGTTTTACTTGCTCTGCTTTTTCTTTTTGTTTCCTAATTTCTTCTTTTAACGCATTGAGGTTTTCAATCTCATGGGCAAGGTCTTTTATATCCTGTTCAACATTAGGCAAAACACTGCCCATAACCATGCTACCTTGCGCTGCGGCAAGCAGGCCATCAGGCTGAAGGAGCATGATTTCTGTCGGGATGGTTTTTAGGCGGATCATCGCGAACATCAGTCTTTCGATATCGACTTTTCTTGCTAGAAACGATGCGTTAAGGGCTTTTTCTTTTTCTGTGAGCTCCAAAAGCTGTGTTTTTAAATGCTTTTGGTTCAATTCGTTGCTTTGGATTTTTGTCGAAAGGCTGAGTAAGGTGTCTTCTTGCTTTTCTATGTTCTTTTCTAGATTGGCTTTCTTGCTTGCAAGCTTTTCCTTGTCTTTTGAGAGAGCGTCTATTTCTTGCTTAATTTCGTCTAGGCGCTGATCGTTAACACTTTTCGCCGCAAGAGATGGTAAAGCATAGCCGCACGTGAGGATAAGCACGACGACGAATAGCTTTATGTGAAGGATGTGCATGTAAGGGGCTTTGCAGGACATTATATAACCTTTGACGCTAACCTTCGCGGTGATAGGGGTGGCCTGCTAATATTTGCTGGGCGCGGTAAATTTGCTCCAACAGCATTATGCGCGCCATCATATGTGGCCAAGTCTGCTGCCCAAAACTAAGCAGTAAATTCGCTTTGTCGCGGACTTTTTCCGTCAAGCCTTCAGCGCCGCCAATAATGAATTGGATATGGTTTTCGCCTGTGTTTTGTAAATTTTCAATTGTTTTTGCGAAATCGAGTGATTTAAGGCCATTGCCGCGTTCATCGAGGACAACGATAAAAGCCAAGGAGTCGAGCTTTTCAAGGATCTTACGCTCTTCGTCTGATTGTTGATTTTCGGCTTCACGGTAGCGTGAATCAATTTCGTGGATGGTTAGTGACCAGCGGATGCGCCCTTGATATTCATCAAGCAAATCTTTCATCGCCCCTTTTTTCAAACGGCCACAAGAAATGATTTCAATACGCATTACAAATAACTCCACATGTAACTAAGCTGTCATTAAGCATAGTTTTAGCAGTTATTCTCGCAATATCCTATATGCGCTGGTGAACAAATATAATGTTTACACAGCTTCTTTGCTCAATTTAAGGCGTTTATTGGGTAAAGCTATCCCGAAATTCAATTGGCTGATTCAGACTCCACATCTTCTCAATGCCATAATATTCACGAACTTCTGGACGGAATAGGTGAATGATAATGTCACCTGCATCAACAATAACCCAGTCACCTTGTTCGGTACCTTCGATTTTAATGTCATCGATACCTTCAAGGTTAAGTCTTATTTTAAGTTTCTCAGCTAAGGCAACGACTTGTCGTGTAGATCTGCCGCTTGCAACGACCATATAGTCGGCTATGGACGTTTGTGCTGGAAGAGCAATCACTTCAATATCTTCTGCTTTATCTGAATCTAGCGCCTGAACAACTAATTGCTTAATTTCTTCAGGTCCAAGGGCATAATCGCCCGAATAATTTGTCAAGTTTCGCAATCTCCTTCACTTGATGTTAAACAAAGACTTGAAAAGCAGGCCATAGATATCCCACATACAGGTACGTAAACCTGTAACAAGTCCGAAAAAATTATATCCGGCAATTTGTTTGTCGGGGGAGGGATTTGAGAGTGTTGAGAACGTTATGCTGTGCATAAAACTCCTATCTCTTGAACTATGGTCGTCTTTAAGCCCATATACATATCTATATTTTACATTAAAACGTTTGCTACAGCAAATTTATGTATGTTGCAGTGTAATATAAATGTGTATTTCTTTTGTGTAAATAGGCGTTAAATATGCCTATAGCGCTTTAGTTTTGCCCGAATCTCCGTCGACGAGGCTTTGTGCCCACGTGCATCAAGTATCCAATATGTGTGTGATGGCTCAAGCGAAATATGTTTTGCATTGTGCGTATTTGGGTTAAAGATGTGATTTTGCGTTATTAGCTGGCGTATAGGTGAGTTCCGCACCAGAGCAGGGGTAGGCGGCCTAATGATATGCGCAAAGGCCATTTCGCTTAATAGCCCCGTCCAGTTTTTCCATTTTGGTATCTCGGCGACTAGATCCATACCAGTTAGCCACACAAATTTAGTTGTAGGGAAGTGCTGTTTAACAAATCTGACGGTATCTATGCTACGGCGTAGATCAAAGCGGCATTCCAAATCAGAAATTACCATGCGTGGATCAGAATTAATATTGCGGCACATCATCATACGGTCTTCGAAACTGACCGTATCAATGTTTTGTTTAAAGGGGTTTTGTGGCGTCACGAGCCACCATACAGCGTCAAGCTTTAAACGTTTCATCGCGACTTCGCTTACATAGACGTGGCCAGCATGAGGCGGATTAAATGAACCACCCAGTAAACCAATACGCATATTGGCCCAACGCGCAGAATCATATTGCCTTGGCGATGTGAATAAAGAACTTTTAAATGGCATAATGAATCATTGTTTTAAAAAGAAAACCCTTGTTTTAATGGCATCGCTGCCCGCCATTGTCAATTAGTCTTTACACGCTGCATTTGAGTAGTTATTCAATTAAGTATGAAAATTGGTATATTTGATTCAGGGCTTGGCGGCCTGTATATCGCGAATGCGATCAAGGCTTATTTGCCCCAATATGACTATGTCTATTTGGGTGATACGCTGCACGTGCCTTATGGGCGGCGTTCTGTAGATACTGTCTATAACTTGACACGTAAGGCCATAGATTACCTGTTTTCTGCACAGGATTGTGCCCTGGTTATTGTCGCATGTAATACGGCAAGCGCTTTGGCGCTACGCCGTATACAGCAAGAATATTTGGTAAAAGCATACCCTGAACGCCGCGTTTTGGGGGTTATCGTCCCGACTTTAGAATATGCTGCCGATCATAAACTGCGCCGCATCAGTATGCTAGCGACTGAAGCAACGTGTAATTCAGGCATATATGAAGAGGAATTGGGAAAGATAGACCCTGCAATACAGATGTTTGCACAGTCAGCGCCATTATTGGTGCCGATGCTGGAGCATGACGGCGCTGATTTTCTTGACCAAGCTTTGGATAAATATCTGTCACCTTTGCGCACAAAGAATATAGATTCACTGATATTAGGCTGCACCCATTATTGTTTGCTCAAAGACAAAATTGCGGCGTATTTGGGTAATGATGTGCAAATTGTTAGTCAGGATGAGATTATTCCCAAAAAACTTGATGCCTATTTAAATAAGCATGGATGGCTTGATATACAATTAAGCCAAAAATCTCAATTTGATGTTTGCATTACCGACATTAGCAAAAGCTTCCAGACAACGGCAGAAGATATCATTGGCACAGATATCGGGGATATTCAGCGCGTTGATCTGCTGTAGTTCGCCAGCTTAAACATGTTTTTACTAATTCACGCTACTATGGTGTGTATGTTTAGTGTATTATAATATTCTAAAAAACTCTTTTATAATAGTCTGTTAACAATCGATAGAAGTTGGATATGTCATTTATTGCTTCACTATATAATGTCAAGAACCCTGCCAATGCTCTAACCGTGGCTTATGTTTTTGCCTTTGTTCTTATCGCACTGTTTACGTTGGCGGGACACGGCACGACTTACTATATAATGAAAAAGCAGACCGAGAGTACTGAGGTGACATATCACATCAGCCGTTTGCGCGGCCTTGTACAGCGGATACCATATCATGTTAATAATTATCAAGCGCATGCTACTGAAGTTGACCAAATGCTTTTGCAGCAAGCCATTAAAGAAGTTCAATCCAGCCATAGTTTTCTTACAGAGAGAATTGGGCTTGAGCACACTATCAGCAAGCGCCTATCTGAGATATATTTCCGCTCTCGCTTTGATTTAAATGCAAACATGCTCGCTTTTATAGATAAAGTATCATTATGTGGTGAGGAGGGCTATGAATTTGGCGATCCAGACAAGATCTGTGGGGCAGTTTCAACAACGATTCATGCGGGCCTCCTAAACGCGCTGACGAGCGGGTTCGATGTGGCGCTTGAAGGCTACCGTGAGGAAACGATACGAAAAATCGACGAATATCATCGGCTTCAGGTAATGGGAACAATTATTATTATTGTCGTATTGTTATTGGAAGCTGTGCTGATCTTTAGGCCGTTAATATACAAGATTAAAATGTATCATCGCTTGCTCTTAAAGCAGGCATTAGAGGACCCGCTAACGAAGCTTAGAAACCGCAGGGCCTTTACACAAAGTGCAACAGGCGAGCTTAAACGCGCAGGGCGTGACAATACGCCGGTCGCTGTCGTTTTGATGGATTTGGATAAATTTAAGTTGGTGAATGACACATACGGTCATGATGTTGGCGATACTGTGTTGAAGCATTTCTCCAAGATGTTGCGTAAACACCTACGAAGCGGTGATATTATCGGCCGTATTGGCGGAGAAGAGTTCGCCGTAGTGCTTACAAGGTCAACGGATGGTGAGAAAGCATTCAAGATTTTGGATCGTATGCGCAGTATAGTTGCAGACACGCCATGTGGATATCAGGATAAGAATGGCGAGCATTGCACCTTACATTATAGTGTGAGTATTGGTGTCGTTTCACTTATTCCTAAAGATGAGACAATTGAATCATTGCTGATGCGCGCTGATGAAATGCTCTATAAAGCAAAAGATACAGGAAGAAATAAAGTTGTGGTCGCGGAATAAACGGTCGGCTTACTTATCATCACATGCTTTGAAATATTCATTATACCAAGTGTTTGTAATTGTCGCGAGCACACCTATTGTAGTGCCGCCATCCGTAATAGGGATAGAGATCTTTTGTCCTATAGACTTTGCACTTGTATCGGCATGACTGCTTGAGATAAAGACGCTCCCCGCGCCATATGTGATGACGTGTTGAAAGAAATCTTCATCAGCTTGAAAGTAATCGCTAGTCTTATTTGACGCCGCGATAATGGTACCATAATGATCCGTCAAAAAAATCTCATCAAAATAGCTGTTTTTTGCGACAATACTTTTAAGCCTTAAGCTGATTTCGTTTTGTAATATGTCCTGTAAAATTTTATTGCTTTCTTCAAGACTTTCCCAGTTTTTGTCAGTGGCCATTGTGTCTTGTGGCTTCTTAATAATGCTATTTTGTTCATCCGTGAACATAACCAATTCTGGTTTGCGGGCGACTTCTTCCATGATCGGGATAAGGCAATAGATGCCAACAACTTCATTAGCCTCTGCGGCAGGTGCTGGTAGTGTGCTGACTGTGATTATTGTTGCAACGAGAGGCAGTAAACGCATTTAATAAATCTCCTGTAGAAACATTATAATCTATGCTTCCTGTATATCATTAATAAATACATTAATGCTATCCTTTAATGCTTTTGAACGCATGGATAGCTCATCTGCGACTTCGCTTACGCCTTCTGATGTCTTTTGCGTCTGCATGGTTGCCTGACTAACGTCATCAATATTCTTCACAACTACATTTGTGCCGCTTGATGCCTCCGCAACGTTACGTGATATTTCTTGCGTGGCCTGGGTCTGTTCTTCCATTGCGGCGGCTATAGACGTCATGCCTTCATTAAGTTGTTCGATAGATACAGAGATTTTGTTAATATAATCAACAGCATCTTTGGTGTCTGCTTGAATACGATCAACTTGTTCCTTAACTTGTTCAGTCGCAGATGCGGTTTCACCAGCAAGATGCTTAACTTCATTGGCAACAACAGCAAACCCTTTGCCGGCATCACCTGCGCGCGCAGATTCAATTGTTGCGTTTAGCGCAAGCAAGTTTGTCTGTTCTGCAATGTCGGTGATTAATTGGATAACGTTCCCAATTTGGCTTGCTGAGCTTTCCAGAATACGCATTTTTTCAACTGTATTTTTGGTAATATCTTTAGCATCAAATGCAAGTTTGTTGGTGTTATTGAGCTGCATGCTAATCTCTGCAATGGAGGCGGTGAGCTCCTCTGAAGCAGCGGCAACATTTTCAACGTTATTGCCTGCGCTTTGTGCAGATGATGCAACCTCTTGTGAGAGTCTATTGGTATTATCTGCAATGCCAGACATTTCAACTGAAGTTTGTTTCATATTGTTGGTTGCAGCTTCGAGGGCATTTGTCACTTCTGTCGACTCGCCCTTGAATATTTCAACGATTTTTTCGATATGCTGCGCGCGCTCTATGATGACCTTATCATTTCGCGCTTGCTCTTCTTGTAGCATTTCGTTTTCTATGCCGCTTTGTTTGAACGTCTCAAGCGCGTTTGCAAGCTGACCTATTTCATCTTTGCGCTCAGCGCCATCAATCTTAACATCCCAAATTTTTTCAATAAGTTGATTTGTTATACCAACGAGGACGCGTAGTGGGGTAGATACCGTTTTGACGACAAAGGATAATGCAATGAAAACCGTAACCATCATAAGCAGCACCCCAATGATCGTCGCCATAATAGTCAGCTGCATTGCTTGTTTCAGTTGGCCTGATTTAGCATCTGAAATATTTTGTATCTGAGTCATCACTGCTGCAAACTCTGCATCAATATTTGTCCAGAGTGAGATGTTCTCTTGTGAGGATTCATAAAGTCGCGCCAGATCAACAGTATAGGGTGAGAGCATGTTTTTTAACTGTGGTTTTGCGATGTCCTGTTCATGTTTCAGAAGAAGCGCTTCAACACTATCAATATTTTCAAGCAAGGCTGTAACAGATACATTGCTGCGCGCTTTTTCAATAAGCTCTTTTAAATCAGCGTTATGCTGTATATAGGCTTCACGCTGCGTAAGGTCGCCAGAGTTAAGAAATAGTGCTAAAGATTGGTGCATAAGAATGCTCTTATTCGCCACAGAATCAAGCAATTCCTGGTCGTGAATAACTTGATCCATCTGGCTTACAGCGCGGTTAGAATTGTTCGCCGAAAAAAGTATGAAGCCGCCCGTGATAACGTTAATAAGCAGCAAAACACCGAATGAAATTAAAAGTTTATTTTTGATTGATACGTTCTCTAGCATGGATCACCTGTTTAAGATACTGAAAATATTGATGAAATATAGTTTTGAATATAGTGGTTAAATATTTGAGCGGCGCTCAAGTTCGGATAAGTTCATTTCAACTGTAACTGCGCCAATAACCTCAGAGTTATCTTCATTTGAGATAGCAATGTTTACCTGTACACGCCAAATCCCAAGCTTATCATCATATTCAGGCTCGTCGATAAATACGGCGTCTTTTCCTTTGCTATATGTTTTTTGGAACTTTGCTTCGTCACCTTGCCAGTAGTCAGACGATATATTGCTTTGGCCGACATTAAGGCCGTTTTTGTCCATCACGAACATTTCTGAATATAAACCAATTGAATGTGCCTGAATTCGTGTAAGGTAAGAGGATAGGGGGTTTGAAAGAACTGAAGAAATGAGCGGCTTTTCATCTGCCTTAGTCTCACCGCGCCATTTCTTATCAAGAGCATCAATATCCGATTGAGAAAGATTTCCATATTTTGTGTTTTGGTTCTTTATCGACATTCTGACAATGTCGGTGTTAATAAACTCTGTGACTTCTTGGATTACCTTACTATTAACTAGCTGCTTGGTTGGGGCAGCTTGTGCAGTGCTATAGATAAAAATACACAGAAGCAGAGCGCAAAAGAGTACACCAAATTTTGGATGAAATACTGTCATAATGAGGGACCTTAAAATTAATATTAAAAAATGTAACAAATAATTTATTATCTTATACTAATGTATAAATACTATCATATCAAAGGTTAAGATTATATAAAAATTATTGTTTGAGCCAAGCTATAAAGAAAAGGGTAGTGTCGCAAAGCTTAACACTCTCAAATTTTATTCGATTTTAAGGTATAATAGCTCTGTCTTGCAACAGGAGCTTTTCATGGTCTCATTTTCCGGTCGTCATTATCCTAAATTTATTATTCTACAATGCGTGCGTTGGTACGTCGCTTATGCTTTAAGCTATCGTAACATTGAGGAAATGATGGCAGAGCGCGGCTTTGAAATGGATCATGCCACGCTGAACCGCTGGGTGCTGCATTACGCCCCTCTTCTAGAGAAGAAAGCTAAGAAGTATAAAGTCCCTATTCACCGTAGCTGGCGCATGGACGAGACTTATATCAAGATTAAGGGGAAGTGGCATTACCTCTATCGTGCCGTTGATAAATACGGCGCAACAGTTGAGTTTATGGTCTCAAAGAGACGCGACAAGGCCGCAGCCAAAGCGTTTTTCCGCAAGGCATTCCTTTTTAACCGGAGGCCGCTACGTATCAACATTGATAAGAGCGGTGCTAATATGGCGGCCCTAGAGAGTCTGAATAAGCCTGGATGGCTTACAGGTAAGAGACCATTTCTCATTCGGCAAGTTAAGTATCTCAATAATGTCGTTGAGCAGGATCACCGACATATCAAGCGCATTACAAATCCTATGGGATGTTTCAGAAAGATGCATACCGCATCGCGGACGTTAGCGGGTATTGAACTAATGAATATGATTAAAAAGAAGCAACTGAAATTCACTAAATATATCGATCAGAATCTGACGCCAGCGGAGCAATTCTATCGTCTTGCGACGATCTAAATTA
>Ga0115013_10000037_pt1 | contig 95694 bp, 68 predicted proteins | sample SouAtlMetagenome_2_FD_88686 | JGI IMG/M metagenome (GOLD analysis project Ga0115013, IMG submission 88686) | Marine eukaryotic phytoplankton communities from Atlantic Ocean - South Atlantic ANT15 Metagenome | ecosystem: Environmental > Aquatic > Marine > Oceanic | place: South Atlantic Ocean...
ATCGTCACCGAGCTCAGCCAGCCGGACGCCCCCAAAACCAAGACCCTGATCCGGATTGACTTCTCAACTTCATCGAGCAGCGATGTCCGGCTCAAGGATCTTCCCAATCAATCAAATTTCCGATGTTACCGGGCCGGAGGAATGATCCTTCTCCGCAACATGGCTAAAAAACCGATGTGGGTCCGGGGACATACCCTACAAACCGGTCAGTTGATTCAAATCCGGCCCAACGACGAAGTCGTCACGCTGGCCTGGCGCCTCTCCTACGACGAACTCGCCTTCTTCCTCGCCAACGAAGAACACCACCCCCCGCTCTACCTCGTGGAAGATGCAGGCGAACTGAGGATGGACCGCGCCAAGTCAAAATCGACCATCGCAAAGATCATCTTCCGTCATCAGGTCAGTTTAGAGCCTCTGCAAGATGACAAGCTCCGGAGCGAGGACGACGAACCATTCAAAGCGGGCGAAATTTACGCACTCCACTACCACGACAAAGTCAAGGTTGACCGCAACGAAGCGATCCCGCTCGATGCCATTCGACGCCTCAGTCTCCAGACTGGACAGCGCTTCACCCTCCCCGCAGGGCGCCGAAAGGTTCTTGTCTCCAATGATCCCTCGCGGCTTTCAGGTGACAGCTTTCTTCTCACCCCCGGCCTAGCTGGGCGCTTTGTCCTCGAACTCGATTTCGATCCCGGAGCGGGACAAGGAGAAATCACTATCCTCGAATCGACCCAAGCAATTCTAGCCGACGATCAAGCCATCGAGAAAGCATCCCTGCAAGATGGAGCTCTCATTCGACTCAGTAGTCGTCAGGCCTTACGATGCCGCTTCTCTGACAACATCCTCGATGAAGAACGCAACCTTGTCCGGCACCTTCAGGTCGAAGAATTGAATCATTCCTTCTGGAAAGGAGGGAAAAGCATCGACAGCTTGAGCTTCCAGGTCAACCGAGGCCAGATGCTCTGTATCATCGGTCCCAGTGGCAGCGGCAAAAGTACTTTACTTGAAATTCTTGCCGGTCAACGCAAACCACAAAGCGGCCACGTCTGCCTCAACGGCCTATCCCTATACGAAAAGCAACGCCGTCTCTCCCCGTTGATTTCATTTATGCCTCAGGAGGACGCCCTCAGCGCACAACTCTCCTCCCGCGAACACCTCTCCCACGCTTGCGCCATCCGCCGCCCCCACCTTGGCCACGAGACGGTGCAACGCAGGGTCAACCATCTTCTCTCCGACCTCGGACTCGACCGCATCGCCGAACGACGCGTCGGCAGCGCCGATTCAAAAAGCCTCAGCGGCGGGGAACGTTCGCGACTGAATGCCGGACTTGACCTCATCGGAGGCGGGGAAGTTTTCCTCTTCGACGAACCTATCTCCGGGCTCTCCTCCAAGGATGCCGAGCACGTCGTTCATGCCCTCCACGGACTAGCTCGGGACAAAATTGTGGTCGCCTCCCTCCACCGCCCGAGCCCGAAGGTTCTCGAATCATTCGATCTCGTGCTCCTTCTCGACAGTGGCGGAAAGATGGCCTTCTACGGATCGCCAGAAGAGATGGTCGATTACTTCGAAAAGGCCCGCGAGGAGCTCAAGGCCTTCCAATACCAACCATCCGGTCACAGCAGCGCCGACTTTGTATTTGATGTGCTCGAAGCCCCCCTCCTCAACCTTCAAACAGGCACGCGCACCGAGCGCAGATTCCCACCCGATTTCTGGCAGGAACGATTTGAAAACCGCCGGGTCATTGACCACCTCTCGAGCGTTGACCACGCCGAACGGCAGACTGGGATCAGCCTTCCCACCGCTGCTGGTCATGTTCGCGCGCCGGAGCCTCCCGTACACGGCAGACGCCAACAGTGGACCATTTTCAAAACCCACCTCGCCCGCTCACTCAAATCAAAATTCCGCCACCGCGGCACTTTTTATTCCATCCTTCTGGAAGCGCCCCTGCTGGCTCTTCTCATCGCCTACACTCTGCGGGCCTCGCCAGAGGGCAGCTACCAATTTCACTCGGCACTCCACATGCCGTCCTACCTTTTCCTCTCGGTAACCATCGCGATGTTCTTCGGGCTCACCAATAGCGCCACCGAGGTTCTGCGCGACCGCCCTTTACTTCGACGTGAACGCAATTGCCGCCCGCATCCACTGCTCTATCTGGGTGCTAAATTCCTCGTCCTCACAATCCTCGTCATCCTCCAATCACTCACCTTCGCCCTTGCGGCCCACAGCATGCTGGAGATCAAGCAGATGCTCGTCCCGCACCTGGCTTGGATGATACTCACCGGATGCTGCGGCACTGCGCTCGCCCTGTTCATTTCAGTCGTGGCCCGCTCGGAACGATCTGCGCTTGGCGCCATTCCGCTGATCCTTGTTCCGCAAATTCTCCTCGCCGGAGCCCTCATTCCCTTTGTGGAAATGAACCGCGGCCTTTTTCACTCCGGTGCCGAAGGACGCTCCTGGGGATCCGAACCCGTGCCTTCCACGATTATGCCTCTTCGTTATGCCTACGAAGGATCAGTGATCAGCCAAGCTACTGAAAACCTCTTCGAACTCGAACGCCGACCAATCCAAGCCCGCATTGATGAACTCAAAGAACTGAAGACCCTGACGGACGCCGAAAACGAAGATCTCAAGTCTCTTTCGGAAAAAATCCGTATTCTCTACGCCGCAACGAGCACTAATCTCAAAGATGCTGTCAGGATCATCCGTGATCCTTCCTCCGAGAAAAAGCGCCTCATGCAGCTCAAAAAAATCGAAGAGGAATCCATCCCGGTCTCACAATTTTTCGTCAATCGACGGGTCGAGAACATGGTCGAACTCGCCGAGACATCACGACTTGATGACCGTCGAACCGAAACCGCACATGTCTTTCTCGCCGAGGAAAAAGCCTTCCTAGGATACTCCATAAGCACCCTCTGGTATTGTCGGTTTTTCCTCCTGACCATCGCGCTGGTTTTCATGTTCCTGGCGACAGGCTTCCTGAAATTCTCTCTCCACAAATCCTAGGGCTTCGCCAGCGCCTTAATCAGGGCATTCGAGACCGCCGCCACCGCGCTCTCAGACAAAGGACGGGGAACAACAATCCCCAGAATACTGGTTCCCCGCTCTGCTCTGACTTCAATGACTTCGAGCACTTTGCCCTTCCCGATTTTCACATGATGGCTGCTCCCGCCATCGTTGGCTTCACTCACCAAATTACGCGCCACCCCAATCAATTTATCACTATGGATTTCATCAATCGCAATGCGACCATCCGGATTGCACACGAAATAGGTGTCAGTCGGGATATTTTTCATCAACCAACGCCCAAAGGAATAAAGAGCATCGTTTTTAACTCCGGCAACTTGTCCCCCTGGAACCGGTGGCAGTACCTGATTAGGAGCAATAGTAAAAGGGGATTCGACTCTCGTCTTCCCGGGGTAGGGATTTCGGTCGGTGGTTTTGGATACATAGACCACCTTGGATGGCTGGGAGAAACTTTCCTTCTCCGGCCTCGATTGCAAAACCTGCTTCAAGGATTCCGCTCTCGAGGTCGCCGACGGGATAACCCCGGCGGAACTTGCCTTTTGCTGGGCCTCGCTCAGTGAACGCCTGGCCGCATCGGCAGAAGCATCTGGTTTTTCACCTTCCGGAATTTCGGCAAAACCCACAAAATCTTCTCCGTAGTCAAGTTCGGCAGCCTCCCTGCCCTCGTCAGATAGAGGCTTCAATAAACTTTCCGCAAGGGCGCGTACCTCCTCCGCATCCATCCATTGGCTGATTGATTCTTTCTCCATCGAACTATCTGGTTTTGGATCTAGAGTGTAACTTCAGCTCCACCTCTTCACGAAGTTGATCAAAAATTTTCAAGGCGCCGCTTCCCTCGGGCATCACCCCAATCGGGAGACCGCGGGCACTCGCTTTGATAAATAAATCATCACGTGGAATTTCACTCCGCAAGACCATCTTGTCCGGCAAAATGCTTCGCAGGGCCAAGGCCGACTCGCGACTTTCATCCAGGCTGGCCTGCACCATCGTCAGGACCACCCCAAGAATCTCCAGGCGGGGATTGACCGAGCGCATTCTCGCCAGAGCCTCCAGCATCTTGGGAACTGAACGCACGCCCAGGGGCTCAGCCTGTTGCGGAACAATCACGCCGGAACAGGCCGCCAGAACATCAGCGGTCACGCCGAACAAGCCCGCTGCCGTGTCAATAATACAAATCTCGACCCCCGCAGATTCCAAATCGGCAAGAAAGATCCTTAAGCGGTGGCGCGAACTCCCTGCCAGTCCCCCGTTCATTTCATAATCACTCCCCTGGCCGGAGGCCACCAGGCTGAAGGCCTCGGAACGGGTCGGCACGACGATTTCCTCCAGCGTAACCGCGGAATCATCCAAAAAATCATAAAATCCCGTCAAGTTCCGCGATTGCCGGGTGAGCGACAGCCCCACCGACCCCTGTGGATCGGAATCCACCAACAAGGTCTTCTTTCCGCTCAAGGCGAAGGCGTAGGCAAGGTTAATCGCGAGAGTGGTTTTCCCCACGCCACCTTTCTGACTGGTAATAGCAAGAGTGATCACGGAACCTGAAATAAAGAGATTTCGAACGCGAACTTTTCGCGAGCGCCGGAGCATTTGAACATTTGAAATAGCCTTTGTCTGGTCATTTCCCACAAATTTTCTTATCTTTCGCCCCTTCCCCCCCAACTTTCAATTAGCGATATGCCCTCCCCACTGAAATATCTCATCATCATGGCCCCCTTCTTGGGTGTAGCTTCCTGTGACTCAAAAAAGAAACTTTCGAGAGAAGACCGGAGATCCGAAAACGATTTCTTCAGTGAATCCACTGCGACGGAAACACTCGACACTCTCCAAAACGAACTCAACCGGGGGGAAACCGAATTGCTCAGAAAATTTGCAGTCGACACCATTCCCTGGCAAAAATGGGATTCCGCCATCCTCGAAAAAGCCCGCGTCCGGCAAACTCCAATCCTTCTCTACATCGCCAGCGGACTGAGTGAAGACTCGCGCTCTGTCGCGGTGGAGATTTGCGAACGCAAGGCCATCCGAGACACCCTCATGAATGAATTGGTATGCGTAGTGGCCGACATTCAAGTCAACCCGGAGCTGGGTATTCTCATCCACCATCTTAGTGCTGAAATCAACCAACCCACATCCTTTCCGACTCTGGTCTGGATGACCCATGAAGGCTCTCCCATCGCCTGGCTTCCAATCTCCCGCGCCAGCGGGAGGAAGCTCGATACCGTAATTAATAATTCCTCCGCCATGGTAAACGACATTTGGAAAAGCGATTCCAGATATACTGTTTCCAATAGCCGCATGGACAACGGGCGCCGCCAAGCCCGATTTGACTCCCCCTCCCTAGAGGGAGACGACAGCAGCCGTATGCAGATCTTTGAAACCGGCACCCGTGGCGTCAGCGCCCTCTACAGCGAATTCGATCGCAATGTCGACCATACCGGGGGGCTGATACCTACGAGCACCCTCGAACTCCTAAGCTTAGGCGTTCCCCATCCGATCCTAACCACACAAGTTCGCACTAAATGCTCTCTGGCAGTCAAAGAAGTCGCAGGCCAACTGATCTCGGAGGCTCTGAGAGATCAGCTAACCGGTTCCTATTTCTACGCTCGAAGAAACGCCGACTGGTCCCTTCCTATTTTCTCAATGAATCTCGAGACCCAGGCCAATTTGGCTCGAGTCTTTCTAAACGGCGGCACAATCACGAACAACAACGAGATGATTTCCGAAGGGAAAAATCTGCTCAAGATCATCGAAAATGATTGGCTTGCCAGACCGCGCAGCTACATCGCTCCGCTCTCCAACCCCGATCGGGATGGCTCATTTATCATCGATGAGGATACTTTGAAAAAAGTTCTCAGTGAAAGTGAAATCGAACTGGCGACTCTTGCATTCTCCCTGAAACCCCTTGGAAACATTCCCGCCACCGTGGACCCTCTTGGAATCTTCTATCAAAAAAATACCCTTCGGAGAAACATGCCACTCTCCGGGATCGCCTCAAGATTAAACCAATCCGAAGAGGCAGTCTCCACTCAACTTGAGCAAATCCGAAAAAAACTTCTGGCGCACCGAGAGGAGGTTACCGAATTCTTGTCTGAGCCGCTCATCGGTGCCGAAACCTTTGCCAGAGTTGTGAGAGCCCAAATTTCCGGAGCCAACGCACTCAACGACGATGCCATTCTTGCAAAAGCCCTCAATAACGCCTTCCTTATCCGCAAAAGCTATGTCCACCCCTCCAATGGACTGAGCCTTTTCCCCGTGGACTCCCATTTTATTCCTGCCCGAAGCAAGGACTATTCACTTTGCGCTCTCGCCGCTCTGGAACTCTATCAAGCCACCTTGGACGCACAATGGTTACAATGGAGCACCACCCTCATGGACGAAGCCCTGCAGAAACTCTCCCGGAACGGACTCCCCCTTCGAGAGCTCCCCAAAAGCGATGCCATTATCCCTCTCGCCATCCACAATCGCAGTATGATTTTCTCCGATTCCTCGTTGGGGACGGCACATCACATTTTACTCCAGTTGGGCACTCTCACTGGCGCAAAGCGCTTCACCGACATGGCCGACCTGATTGCCAAAGACCTCTCCCGCTTAGCGCAGACCTCCCCGGTCAATCATTCTGATTTCATCATTTCCTGCGCTAGAGGCGATTCTCCACTGGTCGCAATACTCCAGGGAAGAGAGTCCGCAGAGGGCAAAACACTTCTGAAATCCTTGAATTCTCCAAAATTTTCACCATATATCAGCATTCGAAGTGGTAATACCCACACACTGCTCAGGGAACTCCCTCAAATCCCCGAACTTTCCGGAAATGCCTCTGTTGCCCTCTTTCGCGATGACAGATTGCTCGGCTTTGCCACAAATCCCAAAGATCTCGATAGGCTCCTGATTACTGAAATCTCCGGAAAAGAATGATTGGATAGTGTTCTTTGCTTTGTACCATGCCGCAAACATGCGAGAGAACTTCCCCTACCAACTGCTAGCAATTTTTGCTCTGGCTACCTGCTCGGTGCAGGCGGACAAAATCACCCTTAAGAACGGAAAAGTCATTGAAGGGGAAGTGATCAGTGAAACTGACACCGAATACGTTATCTCAGTTGCCTATTCGAAATCCATTCGCACCAGAGAAACCTTCAAGAAGTCGGAAATTGCCGACATCCAAAAGGAAGCTCCCGATCTTAAGCCCTACGAGGCACTTAAGGACGTCCTTCCCACCCCAGATCGCCTGAGTGTTGTCGGTTACGAGCAATTGATCGAAAGCAGGGTGAAATCATTCCTCAACAGCTTTCCAAATTCAAAATACACCCGCGAAGTAGAGAAAACCCTCGCCACCCTTGAATCCGAACTCGCCAGAGCCAGGGCTGGAGACGTCAAACTTGATGGCGAATGGATCGACGCCGCAGAGTGGAATGCCAATGCCCTCGAGCTGGATGCGCAAGTTCTGGTCAAGAGAATGAAGGCCTTCGCCGACAGAAAATCCTACCGCTCGGCACTCTTGATTTACGACAAGATCAACACCGAATTTCGCTCGTCCGATGCAGCCAATGACGCCTCTCAAGCGGCCTTACAATTCCTCCCAAAATATTCGGCACAAATCAAAAAGCTCAAGGCCGAAGCTCCCGCAAAACTGGAGAAAAGAGAGAGGGCCATCAAGGCCATGGCCGCCCGGGATTCCTCTCGGATGAAAAAAGCCTACGATGAAATCGAGGCCAAGCATCAGGCCGCCCTCGCGAAAGCAGAAGAGAGCCGCACCAAATGGCTTCCGGTCTCCGAGTTCGACTCCAGAACGCTGCAAACCCTCGCCCGCAATATCGATGCCGAAATCAGCAACATTCAACGAGGAAGCACAAGAACGTCGAACCAGACTTCAACCAGTGCCGTCTATCGCAACGCATGGCAAGCGGCCGGCAACGGAAACACCAATGAAGTTAAAAGACTTCAAAGCACGCTTCGCTCCCAGAAGATCGACAACAAATACCTTCAACTCATCTCCGAGCATCTTGCCGCAAACCCCGCCAAGGAAGAAGACCCTGGTCCCAGTCTGGAAGAACAACGGATTGCAGAAGCAGCAGCAGCTAGAGAGGCCAAAGCCAAAGCCCTCGCTGATAGAAGAGCTGCCGAAGAAGAAAAACGCGAAAGACGGCTCAAAGAACGTGAAGAGCAGGAAGGCACCAATAATACCGATGAGGAGGAAGAGGAATCATCCTTCTTGCCCATTCTCATCGCCGTCGTCCTACTGACTCTCCTCATCGCCTTCCTCGTTATGAAGCGTAAGCAGTCCGAGGAATAAAATCATCCACTATGAGCGAACGCAGCGCATCCCAGAAAAGAAGTACCGCTGAGACCAAAATCAAACTCAGCCTGAACCTGGACGGAGAAGGGAACTCCCGGATCAACACCGGAATTCCGTTCTTCGACCACATGCTCACTCTTTTCTCCCGACACTCGCTGATTGATCTGGAAGTCGAGGTCAATGGTGATGTCGACGTCGATTTCCACCACACCGTGGAAGATACCGGCATCGTTATGGGCGAATGCCTCCGGGAAGCCTTGGGCGATAAGTCGGGCATCCGGCGCTACGGCCACGCCTACGTCCCCATGGATGAAACCCTGAGCCGAACCGTCATCGACCTCAGCAATCGCCCGCAACTGGAATTCAACGCTCCAGCTACTACGCCCGATGCCCAGAACTTCCCCTTCACTCTCGTCGAAGAATTTTGCCGGGCTCTCGTCGCGAATCTGCGCTGCAATCTCCACATCGAACTCCTTTACGGAAGAGATGGTCACCACATCGCCGAGTCCATCTTCAAATCGATGGCCCGCGCACTACGCACCGCCTCTGAAAAAGATTCGCGCATGAAGGGCATCCCTTCGACCAAGGAAGTCTTATAAGACCATGAAACTTGGAATGATCGACTACGGGAGGGGTAACCTCCGCAGTGTCATAAACGCCTGCCGTGCTCTCGGGCACAATCCTACCCTCGTCACCACCCCCGAGGGACTAGATGGACTGACCCACCTTATCTTCCCCGGACAAGGCGCCTTCGGTGACTGCATGGATAGCCTGAATCGCCTCGGCCTCGCCGATCCGCTCCGCGGCTGGATCGAAGCAGGAAAACCCTATTTCGGCATTTGCGTTGGCTTCCAACTCCTATTCGAAAGCAGCGAGGAATGTCCTGGCACCGACGGCCTCGCCGTCTTCAAAGGTCACGTCAAACGCTTCACCAGCTACGACATCAAAATCCCGCACATGGGATGGAATTCCGTCGAATTGAAGAAATCAAATCCCCCCTTTTGGGAGGGCTTCGAAGGAGAACCCTACTTTTACTTCGTCCACTCCTACTACCCCGATGGTGTCGATGCCGAAGTCGTCACTGCCACCTGCGCCTACGGACAAGAAACTTTCTGCGCTGGTATTGAACGCGGAGCGCTTCTCGCAGTGCAATACCACCCCGAGAAGAGTCAGCACGCTGGCCTTCAGCTACTGGGGAATTTCCTCGAAGCTTAAAAGTGAGAAATCACTCATTGGGAAACTTCAAAAGCGCTCCGGAAACCATCCACGATGGCCAAACTGATTTCCTTTCGAAATCCTCCTTTCTTGTCCAGCCTCCGATTTCGAAGAGAGACAGGAATCATTCATTCGCCAAAGCCTTCATCACATAGGCTGACGGACGGAAGTTCTCAATCACGACTTCAGTGCGATCATCCCAGATCATACGTACTTCCTTCACATTGAAATTAGGTGTCTTGTGTGGAGCGAAGAGGATATCATCATGCGTGCTGTTCTCGTGCTTCTTGAACATACCCGGAACAATGTCGCCTCCAAGATGATCATCGCGCCCCGTCGCAAGGTGACAGGTGCCCAGCACCTTCTCATCCTGAATATCCTGATAGGAAACTGGCAGGACTTGGGTTCCGAATCCAAGCTCTCCCAGCGTTCCGGTCATCGGATCATCGGCAAGACGCATATTGTGTTCATCGATTGTGGACTGATTTCCCTCGATCAGCGTGGAGCGCACGACATCGCGATTCTCCACGTCTAAAACACCCAAGGTGCCGTCCTCATACTTCATCGGAACCTTCCCACGGGCATCCCGTGGCACAAAATAGACCTCCCCCGCCGGGAGATTGGCGATATCCGGACTCGTCCCACGACACAAGCCGTGCGACTTCTGTGCATCTTGCCCCTCCAAACCCAACCAAGCGGTGAGAATCGTGCCGTCCTCCAACTCAAAATCAATCTCCACTTCATTCGCATTGGTCAAAGCCTTACGTATCTTCTCGGCATCAGCCGAAACATCCTGATAATCAACCGCCAATCCGGAGTTGAGAATGACATCATTCATCCCATGCATTGTGGCACCACGGAAATTAAACTTCTTGCATTTCTCCGTTAAAGGAGCGGTCGCTGACCAAGTTGAGACGCACAGCAAAATATCGTAATCCGGGTAGATATCGCGATCCAGGGAAAGCTCATTCCCGTCCGCATCCCAAACCTCATCGGCCAAATCTAAATTGGATCCATAGGTGTAGCGATAGGCAAACATCTCGCCTCCGGTCATTCCCAATTCCTCGAGAACTCCGCCCTGTAGCCTCTCGTAAAAATAATCGTAGGCATTGTTTTGCACCTCGAACTGCTCCTGACCACGAAAGGCATAGCCCTTCATCCACTCCACCGGATTTTCAAAATCCACCAGAATACAAACCTTACACCCTTGTGTCGGCGCAAATACAGTTTCTAGCAAGCGCCTTAGATCGAAGGCAGGGAAATCACGTTTCTCAGGATTCAGAAGAATTTCTTTTTGAAGGTAAGACGGCAAGCAGGCAGATACGGAACTCATGTTGCTCCCAAATTAATCGGGAGCCATTTACACGCAAGCGGTCTTTCTTCAGAATTCACTCCGCTCGTAAAATCCGCGCCGCGTCCTTAGCAAAGTAAGTCAAAATAATATTAGCTCCCGCTCTCTTGATGCCCATCAGGCTTTCCATCATGACGGCTTCTTCATTCAACCAACCATCGGCCGAAGCACTCTTGATCATGAGATACTCCCCGCTCACTTGATACGCCGCCACCGGCAAGGTGGTGTGCTCCCGCAACTCGGAAATGACATCGAGATACGGACCGGCAGGTTTCACCATCACGATGTCCGCGCCTTCCTCTTCATCGAGAAGAAGTTCCCTTACCGCCTCCCGCTTGTTGGCTGGATCCATTTGGTAGGTCTTTTTGTCCCCCGCTTTGGGAGCTGAACCCAGAGCCCCTCGAAACGGACCGTAAAATGCCGAAGCATACTTCGCGGTATAACTGCAAATCGAAATCTTCTCATACCCTGCTTCGTCAAGGGCCTCCCGTAAGGCTGCCACCCGGCCATCCATCATGTCGCTTGGCGCTACGATATCAGCCCCTGCCTCGGCATGACAAACTGCCTGCTGACACAAAACGGCGATCGTCTCGTCATTCAATATTTCGCCGTTTTTCACCAATCCGTCGTGCCCGTCCTCGTTATATGGGTCGAGCGCGATGTCCGTCATCACAATCAATTCCGGATGCGCTGCTTTGAGAGCTTTAATCGCTCTCGGAACCAAACCTTCCGGATTATAACACTCCTCGGCTCCTTTCGTCTTCAATCCCTCTTCAATCGCCGGAAACAGGACTACCGAGGAAATCCCGAGTGCCAAGGCCTCCCCGGCTTCCTTCAGCAGCCCCTCAAGGGACCAACGCGTGCATCCCGGCATCGATTCAATTACCTCGTCCACCTCCCTATCATGAAGAAACAAAGGCAGAACAAAGTCCCCCGGGCTCAGCAAGGTTTCGCGAACCAAAGCTCTCACTCCGGCTGATTTTCGGTTTCGGCGGGCTCTAATTGGTAAATCCACCCCGAAATAATAATTTCGAATTTCGAAATTCCGATTCCTAAATTAGGGTCAGTCCGTGGCCCACACCCCATTTAGCGATCTCCTGCAGCAAGACCTCTCTCACCTTGAGGAGAATTTGCGTGATCTCATCTCCCCTCACATCAAGGCCAAGGACCATCTCAGCCTGCTCAATCTGGCTTGCGGCCGAGGCGACGAAACGGGTGTTCTAGCCAAAATCCTCTCCGAAAAATCAAATTCAGCCCACTTGCAAGGGCTTGATATCCGCGCCGCCGAAATCGGTCAGGCCAACTCGCGCTGGAAAAAATCCCTCGGAAGGAAAACCGAAGCAGACTTCATCGTCCATCGAGGCGATAAACTCCAGGACCTCGCCGAAGCAGGCACCCCCGATATCGCCTTCCTCCGCCACCAAAATTTCTGGAACGACAAACCGGTTTGGACCCGCATATTTGACCAAGCCTTGCAATGTCTTAACGAAGACGGACACCTCGTCATCACCTCTTACTTCGACAAGGAACATGAACTGGCCGTAGAAGCTCTCACCAAACTCGGAGCCATTCAAGTTGGCTCCATCAAGAACAATCACTCCCGCGCCTTGAGTGACGCTCCAGGAAAATCGGTCGACAAACACCTCGCGATCTTCCGCAAGGCCTAAGGAACCAGCGGCTCATCTGTATCAACCAAAGGCTTCTCGCTTTTCACGAAGAAGCTCACCTGCTCAAGCTCCAAAGCCAGATCCACGCTATTGACGGTCACGGATTCCGGCACCTGCAAAACAGTTGGCGAAAAACTTAACAAGCCCTGCACACCCGCATCGACCAATTCATTAGTCACCTCCTGAGAGTGTTCAACCGGAACAGAGAGGATGGCCAGCTTCACATCGTTCTCGATCACGAATTCACGCATCGTATCGACGTGATACACCGGCACGCTGATTCCCCGTTTTTTCACGGCATCTGGAAGCGCATCGAAAGCGGCCACCACTTCGAACCCCTCTTTTTGGAATCCCTTGTATCGAAGGAGCGCTACTCCCAGATTTCCCGCGCCAACCAAAATCACCGGCTGCAATTGCTCCCGGCCCAAAACCTCTCGTATCGCACCAATCAATTCCTGCACTGAATATCCCAGGCCCCGGGTTCCAAATTGCCCAAGATAAGTGAGATCACGCCTCAGTTGCGAAGGATTCACTCCGGCCGCTTTGGCCAGTGCCGATGAACTCACGGTCTCAAGATTATTCTCAGCCAAGCGACTAAGACAGCGATGATAAATCGAAAGCCGATAAATTGTTTTTCCGGGAATTGCTGACTTATCCACGCATTTACGATCAATGGTGAGCGATGGGATGTCAAGAGAGGCTCTTGAATGCGAAATCGCTCGTATTTTCCCGTATCTCACGCTATTCTCCCTCGCCATGTTCGATTTCTGGGACTAATTAGGAGTCTTTATCTTTGCCGTTTCCGGCGCCCTCGCCGGGTGCGCGAAAGGAATAGATTACTTCGGCATGTTCGTCGTCGACTTAATTACCAGAACGGGCGGCGGCACCCCGCCTCCCATCCTTCAAAGTCCTAACTACCTCCTCATCGCCATTGCCATCGCGACGATCCGGATTCTCGCCATTCGCTGCTCGCTCAATCTTTCCAAGTGTTGACAACCTTCCCCCCTTCGTTCATGGACCCTCGGTCATGTGGCTCGGTCGTCTTACCCTTCTCCTCGCGCTCTTCTCATTGAGCGGGATGGACAGGGCATTTGTGCAAGGCTACGCATGGTTCACCATGATCCAGGATCGCTCGACCGAAATGGGAGTCGAGGCCGCCATTCAGGAAACTCTGTCGGGTGAAAATCCCTGCCAGATCTGCGAAGCCATCTTGGAAAACTCCAATCGATCCGCGGGAGATTCACCACTCCGTGAAAGTTGTGAGAACTTCGTCAAACTTTACTCGCCCTGGCTCGCCACAAATATTTTGAAAGCCACTCCTCCAAACGGTACAGGACAACTCATCCCTATGGCCGTTTCGGAAAAACGCTCGATCTACATTGAACTCCCCACGCCACCACCGCGTTGGGTCTGAGTTAACCTACCCTCTTCCCCTCGTGCTCGGACCGCCCATATGGCAGTTCTGATTCTTTTTTTTCATCGTCGCTCGTGTTGACGACCAACCACTTATTTATTCAATGAATTTCAAATCTACTTTTATCATGCTGGCTGCCGCGCCTCTCGCGCTTGCAGAATATCGTCCCGACGCCTTCGCCCCGATCGGAGTGATGGGGGAACACCTCCACGCCAAGGATCAATTCATGGGCTCCTACCGCTACATGAACATGCGCATGGAGCAAAACTTCGTCGGCACAGGCTCCGTCTCCGATGGCAGCGTCCTCGCTGATCCACGTTTCATGGTCGCTCCCGCCGACATGGACATGGAGATGCACATGGTCGGCTTTATGTATGCGCCTGCCGACAATTTCACCCTGATGGCCATGGTCAATATCGTGGAGCTTTCCATGAATCACCGCAACGTGAACGGGCTGGAATTCAAGACCAAGTCCTCCGGGATTGGCGATAGTTCGATCAACGCACTGCTTGGCCTTTGGGAAGACAACGGCGGATCACTCCACGCGGGACTGGGTCTTCTCCTGCCAACCGCAGAAGTCGACAAACAGGACTTCATTCCCGGCCCCGGAGAAACCCGCCTCCCCTATCCAATGCAACTTGGCTCCGGAAGTTGGGGAATTGCTCCTTCACTCACCTTCAAACAACATCACGGAAATTGGTCCTTCGGCGCCCAAACCAGCGCCAAGGTCTTTCTTGATGACAACGACGAGGGATATCGCCTCGGAAACAAATTCGAATTCACTACTTGGGCTGCCGCTCCGATCAACGAGCAGTTTTCTGTTTCGATCCGCTCAACCTTTTCGGACTGGGGCAACATTGATGGAGAGGACAACGATCTGCTTTCACTACCGGTTCCCACGGCTGATCCCAACCTCCGCGGAGGCTCTAAAATAGACCTCTCGCTTGGCCTCAATTTCTTCGAATCCGGCACCAAAACCAGCGCCGGCCTCGAAATTGGCAAAACGATCTGGCAGGACCTCGACGGCCCCCAACTTGGGTCCGACCACTGGATTACCGCTGGAATCCGTTTCTCCTGGTAAACTTTACCTCTAATCAAACAAGGGCGATCTACTCAAGAAGGTCGCCCTTGTTTTTGCCTACATTTCCAGAAGCATCCGCGCAGGATTCTCAAGACAATCCTTGATGCGAATGAGGAAGGTGACGGCCTCCTTGCCATCGACCAAACGATGGTCGTAGCTCATTGCGAGATACATCATGGGACGGATGACCACTTCTCCATTGACCGCCATCGGACGTTGCTGGATGGTGTGCATTCCGAGGATACCACTTTGAGGAGGATTCAGAATCGGCGTACTGAGGAGCGAGCCATAGACCCCGCCATTGGAGACGGTGAAGACACCGCCGGAGAGATCCTCGAAGTCGATTCTTCCTTCTTTGGCTTTCGTCGCGTAATCGAGAATATCCTGCTCCACTTGCGCGAAGCTCTTACTATCACAGTCACGCAACACGGGAACGATCAGCCCCTTCTCGGTGCCGATGGCTACTCCGACGTCGTAGAAATGATTTTCGATGATGTCCGTCCCGTCAATACGGGCATTGATGGATGGCTCGTCCTTAAGTGCCTGCACCACCGCTTTCACAAAGAAGGACATGAAGCCCAGTTTCACGCCATGCTTGGCGATGAAGTCTTCCTGCACCGACTTACGAAGCTTCATTACTTCAGTCATATCGACTTCATTAAAGGTCGTCAAAATTGCCGCAGTCTGTTGGGCATTGACGAGATGCGATGCGATCTTGCGACGTAAAGGAGACATCTTCTTTCGAGAGACCCGGCTATCATCATCAACCGGAGGACTGGGCTGGACTGGCTTGGGTGCTACCACCGGCTTCGGGGCTTCAGCTACCGGGGCTTCGTCTACCGGGGCTTCCTCTTCAACAGACTCCGGAGTTGTCACCGCCGGACCAGGAGCGACGGCCCCTTCCGTAATCGATCCTATCACGGTTCCTATTGCAACCTCCTCCCCTTCAGAGACTGCGATACTCAAAACCCCGTCCGCTTCGGCTTCCAACTCCGGGGCCACCTTATCAGATTCCAAAGTAACAATACCCTCTCCCTTACGTACAGTTTCCCCGTCCGCTCGATGCCATCGGGCAATGAGCGCAGTGGTGATAGAGTCTCCAAGTTGAGGGATGATAATTTCTTGAGCCATGATGGTAGTGAAGGAAAGGAATCAGACAGAGAAGGCTTTTTCGACGAGTTTCTTTTGCTCGCGTTTATGAACGGCTTTGGAACCGGTGGATGGACTGGAAGCCCGCTCCCGTCCAGCGTAACGGACGCGGGCTTTGGTAAGCTTGGCAAGGCGAGGCTGCATGAATGACCAAGCCCCCATGTTCAGCGGTTCCTCCTGACACCAAATAAACTTTTTCGCGTTCGAGTATGGGCTGATGGCCATCTTAACACCCTCTCTGTTGAGCGGGTAGAGCTGCTCGACTCTCACGATAGCAGCATCTTTGATCTGCTGCTCTTCACGGTATGTCAAAAGGTCATAGTAGACTTTCCCGGAACAGAAAATCACCCGACTCACCCGCTCCGGATGCTCAAATTCGTAGGCATCAGGGAGAATCTCCTGAAATCGGGAATCATCAAGAAAGTCTTCCACGTGAGAGACCGCCCGAGGATGAGTCAGAAGGCTCTTCGGAGTCATCACGATCAATGGTTTACGGGTCGGCGAATGCTTCTGGCGGCGCAATGCATGGAAGTATTGCGCTGGCGTCGTGAAGTTTCCGACGATCATATTCTCCTCGGCGCAGAGCTGAAGAAATCGTTCCAGGCGTGCACTCGAGTGCTCCGGCCCCATTCCTTCATAGCCATGAGGAAGCAACATCACGATAGAACTCGGCGTCTGCCACTTTGACTCCGCAGAGGAAATAAACTGATCAATGATCACCTGGGCCCCGTTGGCAAAATCACCGAACTGCGCCTCCCAGAGAATCAACATGTTGGGACATCCCAAGGAATACCCGTAATCAAATCCAAGCACGGCAGCTTCGGAGAGAAGACTGTTATATACGCAGAATCGCTCCTGCTCGTCACTCAATTCACGAAGCGGAACAAAGCGCTCCCTCGTTTCGTAATCATAGAAAACAGCATGACGGTGACTAAAGGTTCCCCTTCGGCAATCCTGTCCGGATAAACGCACCGGGAATCCCTCTAACAACAGAGATCCAAAGGCCAATGCCTCAGCAAAAGCCCAATCATACGGCCCGCCATTTTCGAGGGCCTCAGTACGACGAGGGACAAAACGCTTGGCCAATGTCGGATGAAGCTGAAAGCCCTCGGGGATCGTCGTGAGGGTCGAACCAATGTGCTGCAGGGTCTCCAGACCAATCCCGGTAACGATCGGTTCGTGACTATAAGGCAATTGTTCCTCAGCCGTCGAACCGGTGAACACGGTCAGGTCCTCTTCCCCGCTCTCTCGCCGGCGCATCTGTTCCAGGCCGTCTTCGAGGTTCTGCCAAATCTCATCATGTAAGGCTTGTCCGTCGGCGGCTGTGATCACTCCGGCGTCGACCAATTCATCACGGTAGAGCTGCCCCGCGGTCTTCCGTCCGCTGAGCTGACGATAGATCTGTGGTTGGGTGAACGCCGCCTGATCGTTTTCATTGTGCCCCTGACGACGGTAGCAAAGCATATCAATCACGACGTCCCTTCCCCAAGTTTGACGATACTCCATGGCAAATTTAGCGGCCCAAATTAGCTCCTCCGGCCGCTCTCCATTCACATGAAGAATCGGCGCGTCGATCATCTTGGCAACATCGGTCGCGTAGGCGGATGAGCGAGCATCTTCCGGCATTGTGGTGAAACCAATCTGGTTGTTCACGATGAGATGAATCGTTCCTCCCGTGCGATAGCCTTCGAGTTGGGAAAGGTTGAGCACTTCGGCTACCGGACCCTGTCCGGCAAAAGCGGCATCACCGTGAACCAAGATGGGCAGAACCACCTTTCGGTCCGTCTTCACACCATCATCACCGATGAGTCGTTGACGCGCGCGCGCTTTTCCTTCAACTACCGCATTGACAGCTTCGAGATGACTTGGGTTGGCCGCCAAGCTCACCCGGACCTCGCCATCCGGTAACTCACGTACTTTTTCATAGCCTAGATGGTATTTAACATCTCCGTCGCCGGCCACGAGATCCTGCACGTAGTTCGGAGTGAATTCGAAAAGCAGAGTCGATATCGACTTCTTCACGAAATGCGCAAGTACATTCAAACGCCCCCGGTGGGCCATCCCCATTTCGATCTCTTTCACCCCCTGCCCAGGGCATTCTTCGAGAATTTGATTCAGCAATACCATCAGGCCCTCACCGCCCTCCAGCGAGAAGCGCTTCTCGCCAAGAAACTTCCTCCCGAGAAAACTTTCGAAGAGCTCAGACTCCAGAAGCCATCGCAAGGCTTTAGTCTTCGACCCAGCTTCAAGAATCGGCGTCGCGGGGCGCCCTTCAATCCGGGTCCGGATCCAGTTCCGCACTTCCGTTTCGTGGATGTGCATGAATTCGAATCCAGTCTTTCCCGAGTAGGTCATTTCAAGTTCCGAAACAAGATCACGCAATTTCAACGGCTCTCCTTTCCGGAAAAATCGAGTCATCGCCTCACGGTCAAGATCCGACTCGTAAATCCCAAATTTCTCTAGCTCCAGACGCGGATTGCGTTCCGCCGCTTCACGCAGTGGATTGATGTGCGCCTGCGTGTGGCCCAAAACGCGATAATTGTAGATCAGACTCACCACTTTTCCCCGGAAGGAAAGCTGCTCCTCGGACAGAGGTTGGTCCACCGGGGCATCCTCAACGGACACTCCGGCTGGTCCGCCCTTCTTCGGCTGGGTCGATCCGAGTTCGAACCCTTCGAAGAATGCAGCCCAATTCGCCTCAACCGACTGAGGGTCATCGCACCATTGAGCGTATTTTTTATCCAAAAGCGCGGCATTAAACCGTGGGGAAATATGAGATGACATGGCAGGCTTAATGGCTCTTTAATTGGCTCTGAGTCGAGAATATGACTTGGAGAGCACAAATTATGCCGTTAATTAGATGGCACACCCTAACGAGTCAATCGCACACCACACGATTCTCCTTTTATTTTTCGCATGATAGAGGTTGCCAATCTCAGCAAAAACTACGGTCGCCATACCGCCGTTGACGGAATCTCCTTCGAAGTCTCCAAAGGAGAGATCGTCGGATTCCTCGGTCCCAATGGTGCCGGTAAGACCACCACCCTCCGGATGCTGACCGGATTTCTCCCCCCGACCTCCGGTGCAGCCCGTATCGCAGGCCACGATATCTTTCGCGAATCGCTCGATGTCCGCCGTCATATCGGCTACATGCCCGAGAACGTCCCGCTCTACACCGACATGCGAGTGAGGGAATACCTTCGTTTCCGGGGATCCCTCCGCGGGCTCAAAGCCAGCCAACTTCGCAAGCGCCTCGGAAAAACCCTCGACATCTGCGGACTGACCCACGTTCGCCGCAAGATGATCAAGACTCTCTCGAAAGGCTACCGTCAGAGGGTCGGCTTGGCTGACGCCCTCATTCATGAGCCGGATCTCCTCATTCTCGACGAGCCCACCAATGGTCTCGACCCCAACCAAATCCGGGCAATTCGGAGTTTGATTCAGAATCTCGGTGAAAACCACACAATCCTTCTCTCCACTCATATCCTCAGCGAAGTGGAAATGACCTGCAACAAGGTCGTCATCATCGACGAAGGAAAAGTCAAAGCCGCCGACACTCCGCAAAATCTCGTCAACTCAATGCGCCGCGCAGGTCGCATTTCGGTCGAACTTCAGGGCCCGCGGGAGGAAATTGAAACAAAACTCAGCGCGGTCGACGATGTCACCAAGGTCGCCTGTCAGCCGATTCAGGACGGCTGGAGCCGCTACACTGTGTTTGTTGCTCCTAATACCGATACCCGACTCCGCATTTCGGCCATTGCCCACAACATGCAATGGCCGCTTCGTTCGCTGGCCCGCCGCAGCGGAACTCTCGAAGAAGTCTTTGTAGAACTCACCCGCCGGGACTAAGCCCTCAATTTTGTCAGATGCGCACCTTCCGAATCCTTTTTTTCAAAGAGCTTAAGGGCTACTTCCTCACTCCCTTTGGCTGGCTAATCATGGCCTTTGCCGCCATGATGCAGGGGCTCTCCCTCTCGACCACCCTCAAGGAATACTCTGAGAGCGCGATGCCCGAGAACCTCGTCTTTGCGACCTTCCAATCGCCCATTTTTTGGTTCTATTACCTCTTTCTTTTTCCAGTTCTCACGATGCGCCTCTTCTCCGAAGAGAACCGCTCGGGCACTTTGGAAGGTCTTTTAACCGCTCCGGTCAAAACCTGGCAGGTCGTCCTTTCAAAATACTTTGCGGCCTACCTTACTTTCATTCTCCTGTGGATTCCCGCCCTGATTCATTTCCGGCTTTTCACCATGCTCAATGACATCCCACCACCCTTTAACAATGGCGAACTCTACGGAGCCCTCACTATCGTAATTCTCATGGGCTCCCTCTTTACCGCAATGGGCTGTCTGGCCTCCTGCATGACCTCCAGCCAAATCATTGCGGGCATCGTTTGTGTGGGCATTCTCTTCGTGCACTTTCTTCTGGGACTAATCCCCTACTTTTTTGGCGATCAAATCGCCGCCGCCCCTCTCTTCCATTTCATTTCCTCGCAAGAGCATCTCCGCTCATTCTCGCGTGGCCTCGTCGATACCCGACCGTTCGTCTATTACCTCACCGCGAGCGGATTTTTCATTTTCCTCACCTACCACTTGCTGGACTACCGGCGCTGGAAGCCCTAATCCATGTCTGAACAAGATTCCAATTTCGAAATGGCCCCTCCGCCGCAACCCGTCCGGCGTCTCGGTCTCAGATTGCGCTCGGTCCTACAAATCATTTTCGCCGTGCTCTGTGTCGGCTTCGTCTTTTACCTCGGCATCACACATCATAGTCGAAAAGACCTCACCCAAAGCAGCACCTTTACTCTCTCAGAAGCTACCATCAAACTTCTCGATTCCTCCTCTCTTCAGGACCGTGAAAAACCAGTAAAGATCATCGCGGCTCTCCGCAAAGGATCTCCTCACTACCCAAGACTCCGCACCCTCATCGAAGAATACGAACGACTTGCCGATGGCAAAATCAAGGTCGACTACCTCGACCCCATCCTCGACAAAGACCGGGCTGCCGAAGTCGCCAACAATTACAGCGAGGTCCTTGGCAACCAGCTTTTCAGCGACGAAATATTCATCATCGACGCCCGCCAAAGCACTCCGGAGGAAAAACCGGATCAGACCAAAGACGAGAAAGTCCGCGAAGCCATCAATGGCGGCCTACGCTACCTGAATATCAAGGACATGCTCGTCATGCGCATCGATGAAAACAAACAACGCCGTATCATCGGATACCGGGACGAAGATTTTCTCAGCTCCGCGCTTCAGTCCGCCCTAGAAGGCCGTCCCCGCGTGATGTATCTCCTCGAAGACAAAAGCGATATCGATGTCGGCGATGCCAATTCACCCTGGGTTGTTCTTCGCGACGCCCTCGGAAAACAAAATATCCTCCTCATCTCCGTCCGCATTTCCGAACTCGAAAAAATCCCCGATAATGCCGAAGGCGTCGTTCTGGTCGCCCCTCAATATGATTTCGAACCAAAAGAAATGGAGGCTCTCAAGGAATACTGGCGTCGTGAATCAGCCTCGCTCATGTTCTACCTCGATCCCAGCGCCCGCCCCGACAACCTACGGGCTTTCATGCGCGATCACGGGGTCACCTTACAAGACGACCGAGTCCTCACCACCCGCAATGGACGAACCGAAACCAAAGTTCAGGCGGCATTTACCTCGCTCGCAAATGTCTCAGCAAAGCTGGAAGGAAAATCGACGACTTTCGAGGGCCGCGTTGCCAGCCTAGAGGTCCGAGAGGGAGCGGAAGATCTCGCCACCCGAGGCATCACCTGCATTTCACTCATCGAGGCCGAACCTCGTTACTGGGGTGAAACCAACTACACTCAATCCCAACCGACCTACGACGACCAAACCGACAACCCCGGCCCCCTCTCCATCGGAGCCGCCGTCATCAAGGGAAATGCCAACAACGACCTCACCGCCGACAAGGTCAGCAAGATGATCATCCTCTCCACCACTGACTTCTTGGAGCCAGGGCTTCGCAACGCGCAATTGGACTTCGTCAAAAACTCGACCCACTGGCTTCTTGGACGCGAAGAACTCATTGGCATCGGCCCACGAGGCTTGGAACGCCGCCGCCTCAATCTCATCAAGGAAGAAGTGACCCAACTCCAGCGAATTGCGGTATTCTTTATCCCCTTCGGACTCCTCCTGGTCAGTATGATGGTATGGAATTCCCGACGTGCCTAGTTACATGAAACACCTGCCTACAATCTCCTTTGGCCTCATCGCAATCGCGTTGGGAACTCTGGTGACATTGCAGCAGATGCATGGCAGTCTCGACTTTCTCTTTGGCTCACCCTCCCTGGAAAAAGGCGATAGGGTTTACCTATTCGACCCCAAGGACGTTGGACGAATCGAGATCCTCACCAACGAGGCCGAGTCTCTCCTAATCAACAAAGGCGGCACCTGGATCATGGAGTCCCCCAAGGAGGATTATGCCGATGCCCGCTTTGTTCAGTCCATCCTCAATTTCTCCAGCAAGCTAAAGATCGAAGACACTATTGAGCGAGAAAAAGTAGACAGCCTCTCCGACTTCGGCCTTCGGGACACCCGTATAGAGATCAAGCTCTTCGACAAATCCGGCCGCCACCTTTGCCACTTCGACATCGGTCGATACACCGCCTGGCGCAGCCTGGCCGAAGAGGAAACACAATTGGCCAACGCCGGAGAAAAGGCCAAGAACCGTAGCAGCTACGCCACCGTCGTCATCCGCCCAAAGGAAGATGACAAAAAAGACTACCTTTATGTTTGCGCTGACGTTGTTGATCCCAAGATCCGACGCGAGGGAATCCGCTCCCTCTTTTCCCAGGGACTCCTCCGCTTTCGGGATCACCGCGTCTTTTACAATCCTGCGATCATCGCCGCCGAGATTACCCTTCAGGAAAAAAACTCCGAAATCATCCTCCGACGCTCGGCTCCCAGCACTAAAGCTCCTTGGCTCATCACCAAACCTTTTGACCTCCCGGCCAATGAGGCAACCGCAAACCAACTCGTCCTCGGCCTCACCAATCTCTCAGCCGATGCCGTCTTCGACGAATCGGCGCTCACTCTCCCCGAGCCCCTTCCCGAGAATATCGACTTCTCAGTGTCCCTCCGATTCTACAATCCCGACGGCACGCTGGGCATTCCGGTGAGGGCTTCGTTTTACCCTCCGGAAAAGGAAGAAGACCCCTTCGTTTATGCCGTCGTTCACGATGAACCCGGGCACCGACGCCCCGCCATCCTCCGTATTCCTCGCGTCCAAGGCACTCCCCTCGCCTCTATTCCGCGCAACGTCAACGACCTCCGTGACCGCACCATCACTTCGCTACAAGTTGCCGATATCGACGGACTCCAAATGACCGACGGACTGGGCCGTCATATCAAACTCAAGCTCGAGAAAGATCCCCACGAACGCGCCTATCGTTGGCATGCCGAGGCCTATCAATTCCTCGACGAATCAGGAAAACGCGAAATTAACTACCAAGGACCGTGCAATGAAGAGCAAGTGAATTCACTTTTCCTCACCCTCTTCAAAAACAAGATCAAGCAGTTCACCGATGATGCTGCCACGGCGATGAAACTCCCCGATTACGGCCTCGATCAACCGATCAGACAGATCGAATTCTCACTCCGAAACGGCGAACTTGCCGAGTTTATCATCGGACAAAAGATTCTCCCCCACTATTACGCCGTTCGTGAAAAAGGCAGCAAGGTGATGGAAATCACCAGGACCGACTACGATGAAGCCCTCAAAGGCAAGCTCACTCCGAACACCTCGCGGATCTTGCAATCTCCTCTCTCCGAAACCCAAATCGACCTCGATCTTTACGGTTTAAAAAAAGCCAAAACGGTTACCGTGAAGAACGAGACCCAATCAGCAGATCTCAAAGTCGCGGTGAAAGGAAGAGCTCATTTTTACGCCCACCGCATGGGCTCCAGCAGAGTAGTCGAAATTGATCCCGGCGGCCTCACCTCCATGCCGCTGGCCTCTTTCCGCTGGCAAAATACCGCGCTCTGGAATATCGACGCCTTCGAAGTCAAAGGCCTCGTCATCAAACGCACCGGACAACCCGCCCTTCAACTAAATCAAAATTTCGTGCGCGAAAAATGGACTGCTCAGCATGGCTCCACCGACGTCTCAGCCAAGCTCAACATCAACAAAGCAAACCGTTTCCTAAAACGTCTCACCGAATTAAAAGTCAACCGCTGGCTAGGCCCTATTTCGGAAAACGCCTCGGAACTACTGCAACAACCCGAGCTTGAAATCACCGTCCTCACCGAAAGCATTGACGAGACCGGAAAAATTCAGGGGCTCACACCGCACACTCTCAAGCTTACTCCTGTCCCCGGACAAGCCAAACTTTTCCACTACGGAAGCAGTTCCACCAATGGCAGCTTCTTCCTCCTCACCGATGACTCCAAGAGGTCCCTCGAAGTTGAGTTACTGGAATAATCCGGCATGATATTTGCGCTTGCCGAATCATCATCTTTAGACGATTTCGCCTGCTGTGAAAAAGCTCTCCCTGATTTATTTCACTCTCACCGTCCGAAAAGTGTATCGTGGATCCATCTCCGCCATCACCTTCCTCAATTTCTCCTGCACAATGGCGCTCCCATAAAACGGTCCTGCTCCCGGACCCCCGCTGGTATGAGTTTCAACTAAAACAAGCTCCTGCCCATCGATCAAGAAAGAGGGATTTCCACTATCCCCCTTGATGAGCTTCTTCCCCCAACCATGAGTGTCAGCCACATCATACTCAAAGGCGATCATAAAGCGGTTCACTGTCCGCACTTTATGAAAAAAGAGGCGGCGATTCTGGTCAGTCACCATTACCGGCCTCCCGATCAACGGTGTCGGATCATCGACCACTGCCGGAAGAGGATATGCACGATAAGCCGCAGGAACAGGCTCATTCAACAAACCAACTGCGACATCTCCGTATACGTTCCGACATTGAATCAACGTTCTCTCGAGAAATTTCCCCCGACGGTCATGAAAAATCACCTTTCCTCCCACTGGCCGCTGAAAATGTGCCGCCATGATAACATGACGTTGGCTCACCAAAGTCGCGGTCTCACGCCGATCAAATGATACCCCGGAAAGATCCATTCCGTTGGACCAACCTAGAGATTTTAGGGAATCTCCATCAGGACGATACATCCTGAAAATTTCCGGGTTCGCCTTCGGCGGTGGAAGAACCGGATCCCCAAGAGTCAGTTTTTGAGAACAAGAAGCCAACAAACCCAAAGCCAGAAATCCGGACAGTTGGAGACACCGTGTCAGCCACATCATTTCTCGACCTGCTCGCGCTTCCCGCCTTCTTTGACAATCGTCATTTGCCCACCCGTCTCAAAGGCCAGATGTTTGAGATCCTTGATCGCTTTGGGAACCATCATCGCCACGCAATTAACCGTCACGCCCATTTTCTTGGCGCGCTTGGCCACTTCCTTGGCCCAGATATCCGATCCTTGGGCGGCGCCATCAGTCATGAAGTAAATCATCTGAGGTGGTGGATCCATATCGAGAGCCATATTTAAGGGATTATCCCAAACCGTTCCCCCAATAAGCTTCGTCTCCTGCACGATTTTTTTGAGCTTCTTAATTTTAAGCGGTGTCATTTCCTCCCAAGGCACCGGCTGTTTCTTTCCATCGTGCTCCCACTTCGAATGCCCATTTCCGTTTCTTGCCCATTTATATTCCTTCCTTCCGGAAGTCACCACTCCTCCCCTGACGATGTCGCCCGCGACCCATGCCGGTCCTGCAAAGAAAATCATCCCCAAATCGAGGCCCGGATTCATCTTATCAAGCGATTCACAAAGCTCGTCTCTCATCAACCCTTGCCGATTCTGCCCCTTCATTGATGCCGAAAAATCAATGACATACGCGATTCGCTCCGCGCTCACTTTTTGACCAAAGAATGTCGTCCCTCCGCCACCGCTGCCGAAACTATCACCCGTGGACCAACCATCACCAAAGTCCTCACCATTCCCAAAGTCCACCGAAGCATCAGGAACTTCAAATTCGGGAACAGGTATTGCAACCGGCGAACTTGTCGTCGATGCAATCACCCGGGACATTGATGCACTTGGCGCAGAAGGTTTGCGGCTCACTTCTGTTTTATGAGTGGGTTTCTTCACCTCTTCGATTTCATCTGCAGGAGCCGAGTATGAAACAATGGCCGGAGTTTCGTCCTTCTCAATATGAAACAAAATGATCGCGAGAATCAGTCCTATTAACACCAACATCAAAATTGCGGTGATGAGACTCACCACAGTGGAGATCCGGCGTTGCTGGTTTAGCTTGGCACGAGCCGCACTGGTAGAGTTAGAAGTGACCGAATTCATAGGATTGGGGTGATTGAAATTGTTCGGAGAATTTCCCAAAGCAGCTTTCGCCGTGATTATCCAATTCTGAAATGAAAAAATCAATGAAGCTCCGCTATTTTTCAGGAAATTCTAAATCTGAACACTTTACCGCTATTATCTAATTCACTCTGGCGACCGAATCATGGCACTGAAATCGTGAAAACACCATCTCTGCTATCTCTCCCGATGAATCATTTTTCGCCTTTTCAATTACCCCCAAACTTCGAATATCCCGCACCATGCGAATCGCCATTGGAGATATTCACGGATGCCAAACTTCACTCAGGACCATACTCGATGTCATGCAACCAACTCCCGATGATCTTATCGTGACTTTGGGAGATTATGTCGACCGCGGACCCGATTCCAAGGGGGTCATCGATGATCTTCTCAAGCTAAAGGAAACTCACAACTTCATTCACCTTATGGGAAACCATGAAATTCAGATGATTCGGGCGCTCGAAACAGATCAAGATCGGAGTCGCTTTCTGAGTGGAATGTGTGGCGGACAAGACACCCTCGATTCTTACGGTGGAGGATTTGACAACGTCCCGGAAGAGCACTGGAACTTCATTCGGTCCGCCGAGCTTTATCATGAATTAAAAGAGCACATCCTCGTTCATGCCGGAATCGAAGAGAATCTCTTGGTCGATTCACAAGATCAGGAAACCTACTACTACCAGCGCTTCCATAGTCAACAGCCTCACCAATCCGGCAAGACTGTCGTCTGCGGCCACACCATTCAAGGCGACCTCCCAACCGACCTTGGCTACGCGATCTGCCTCGACACCTGCGCCTACGGCGGGGGCTGGCTCAGCGCTCTCGACGTCGACACCGGAGAAATTTGGCAAACCAACGAACAGGGACAATCACGAGAGCTTCATCGCAACGATCTCGCCTAGCCTACGGAGCTTGGGCTTGAGTCCGAGCTAATCCTATTTCGAATCAATCCCCTTCTTCCTGAGGGCTTTCTCCCATTCATCCTGCTCCATTTTGAATTTCTGAAAGGCGCCGTACTCTTCGTCCGAGATCAGACCGTCAGAGTCGGTATCGATATGGGAGAACAACCACTCCCAACCCTTCTTTTGCTGATTCCATTCCTCCTGAGACTGCCAGAGCACTGTCTTCGTCTCTTCAGGCTGCTGCACCCGCTCGAGGACCTGATCCAGATCGTCCAGCTTCTTGCGAAGCTGGTTGTAGGGAACATCCTGCACGGGAATCTCGGCATCGAGAGCCATGGCAGCGGCCACGCCCGCGGATTCGCCGAGAACCATCCAGACCGGCTCCATGCGAAGTGAGGTAAAGGCGATGTGGCTGGCCGAGACGCAGACGGGGACAATCAGGTTGTCGCACTCTCCCTTGCGCGGCACGATGGCTTCGTAGGGGATCTTGTAGCTGCCGTTGTATTTCCCGTCATCGAGGTAAATGATGGAAAAGCCACCGCCCTGCACTGCGATTTTGCCATCCTGCGCGACGGTGGTATACGGGAAGTCATCGACGCCATAGGCGGCAAGGCCAACGGTATGCGGCGGATCGGTTTTTCCTTCGAGATCATTCTGACTGACAACGTAGGACGACACCATTCGGCGGGCCTGGCGAATGTATAACTGGTGTGGCCAGCCACCGGTTTCATCGAACACTCCCTTGCGGAAGGAAATACGGCTCGCGGAACGCTTCATGCTTTCCGGTGCCTCAGGATCCGTTTTGGCGAAATGAATCGCCTTGCACAAGAACTCTTGGTGGAACTTCCAGATCCGCGAGCGCGTGGCCCAGTCGCCATTCGGATAGTCATCGTTGATTCCATGAACCGTGGATGCCATCAGGTTGCGATTGAGCTGGGCGCCTCCAACGAATGGCCCTCTTTTGTTTACCGAGAACTTCTTGAGCGACGTTCTCATGTGCCGATTGGAGAAGATGTCGACCCCATTGCGGATGGCCCGGCGATAGACTTCAAACTCGGCGGGATCGTAATTCGCCGGCTCGGGGACCGGGATGCCCTTGCCCCTCCCGTCGAATTCGTAGCGGAAACAGTAGCCCATCGTTAAGTCATCAGCGCTGCCCAAAGGGCCGATCTTGCGGTCTTGAACAAAGGGAAGCACCCCACTCTCCGGCTTCCCCGGCTCGACGTAGGGGTCGATGTCGTGAAGCCACAGATTGGGGCGCACACCAGCCAGCGATTCGCCGTATTTCTCCCGAGACTCGCGACCCCAGGTGTAGCTGGCCCCGCTCAGCGCGAGGACGTCGCCTTCGTAGGAACAGTCGATGAAGACCTTCGCCGAAACCGTGATGGCATTGCGCTTCTTCGGCTCGGGAATGGGGCAGCCGGTCTTGTCGAAAGGGGCGTAGTCGAGGGTGATGGACCGAATGGATGGCGCCTTGCCCCTCGGGGCGATGTCTTCACCCATTGCGATCGGCTGCTGGCGTGTCGGCGCAGTGATGATGGCGTCCCCAACCCGGACTTTGCCAAGGCGGTGCTCATGGATCACGGTGATGCCGCGCTCCTCGAGCACTTTCTTGAAGCGCTCCCGGTATTCTTTGTTGCCAATGCCCAGGACGGCATGCCCGTTATGATGCTTCTTTTCCCGCACCTTTACCCCCTCCATCAGGAGCTTGTAGGTCGAGCCGCCCACGGTGTTTCCTTTGCCCCAGTCCAGATGGTTGATCCCTCCACCAGTCATGCCACCGAGCCAGCGACTGGGCTCGACGAGGATGATTTTGGCTCCTTCTCTCTTCGCAGCCAAGGCCGCCATGACGCCGCTGGCGGTGCCGCCGTATACACAAACGTCGGCCTCGTGAATGACTGGTTCCTCCCCCTGAACCTGATGCAAAACGAACAAGAGAGCGAGGCGAACGGCTAAGAAAAGTGCTTTCATGAAATTTTTTTGGCCAACGCCACGCTCAGCCGCCGTATGCCAATGGCGGCTTTTTTGCTGCGAGGCGCAAAAAGGTGACTTGTCGCCATGCTGGTAACGTCATTTGTTGATGAATTTACGAATCACGATGGATTCCCGGCCACTTTCGTTCAGCCTCTCCTGCCGTGCCTGCGGAATTTCTGACACGGGAATAACTTCGTAGCCCAAAGATTCGGTGAAATAATCTGCGGCCCGATTGCTTAACGCAAAGACCCAGGGAATGCCTCGTTCCTTGGCCCGTTCCTCCGCAGCCGTGACGAGGAGTTGGCCGTATCCCAAACCGCCATGGTTTTGCTTCACGTAGAGACAGGCCACTTCAGCGCAATTTGGAGATTCGGATGGATGCAGCGCGACACAGCCCACGACATTGTCATCCACGGAGAGCACCAGGAAATCGCTCAGCCCGGATTCGATCTCCTCATAGGACCGCGGCACCAGGTGTGCGTCACGCATCGAGCGTCCAATCATCGCTAGCAATTCGGGAATGTCCTCCACCTCAATCGGGCGGACCGTCAGGTAGTCATCGGCGTGCACCATCACCCCGACACCTTCGTTGGAAAAGAGCTCGTCCATCAAAACCCCTTGATGAGTCTGATCCAAAAGATGCACCCGCGGAATCCCCCGCGCACAAGCTTGCGCAGCGGAATGAAACAAGCTGGCATCATTGCCATCCCAGGCGGCGGCATTCTCACGCGAAATGGCATGGATTCCCGCAAGTGCACTGGGCAACATCACGATTAATTTAGCAGCTTCCACCGTACTGGCGAAATCCACCAGTTCATCAGACAAACCGTCCATCCCCGGGGCTTCAACAAAGGCCAGTTGACCGCGATTTAAAATCGCCTCCGCTTCCTCATGATTCAGAGACGAGGTCTGCCACTTGAGTTCCCCGTCGATAAGGCGTTGTTCCAGTTCCGCTTCCCCGCTACCTACCGATACGAGCACCAATTGCACCCCGACCTGCTGCAGCGCGGTGAGATCGAGCAAGGCTTCAGCCAGAGCGAGCTCAGTCATTGAGGCAGCATCAACCACCAGCACGAAGATCTTTCCCCGGAAAGACGGAACATACTGCAGGACGGCGCGGAGGTCGCTTTGCACAGGGGTGACGATTAACAAAGACTCAGGACTTTCGCAAGCGAAGCGCGATCCCGGCCAAGAAACTCAGCGCCAGGCCAACTACCGCAAACCAATCGCCCCACAGGGCATAAAGGGTAAAGCCGGACTCACGGGGAATCCACACCGAGGCGAAAAGGGTCCCTTTCGTAAAATGACTCCCGGAGTTGTCCACCAAACGGCGATCCTCCCGTGTATAAGGATCGAGAGTCGAGCCGGTTACGGAAATCACCCCGCCCACCCCGGAATTCGCACAGCGGACCATTGGACGCCGCAGTTCGATACAACGGAAACGGGCATTGGCAAAATGCTGGGCCGCGCCCTCGCTTTGCTTAAACCATCCGTCATTGGTGATATTGACGATCACCTGTGGATACGCCCGCACCGACTTGCGCGTCAGGCGGCCAACCGTGTCTTCGAAACAAATCGAGGGAATGGCCTGCACAGTTTCCTCACCCACTTTGAGGTCGAGCGGTTCATGGCTTTCGCCAGAGGAAAAACTATCGATGAATGGCACCCCGGCTACTTTCGCATAGAGTTCACGAAGATAGAGCACATCAGGGACCAGCTCCCCGAAAATCACCAGGTGATGCTTTCGGTAGGTCTCAAGATTACTCTCCGAATCCAGAGTGATCATCGAGTTCCAATATCGGCCGTGCTCAACACGATGAACATATCTTCCTTCAACATATCCCTCCACTTCGTTGGCTCCCGCAATGAAGGTGAAATCTCCCATTTCTCGAATGTCATCGAGCAGATCAGAAAGCGTCATCGTCTCGGGCACACGGGATCCATCTTCCAGAGTGAAGAACCGATCGACCAAAGTTGCCTCGGGCCAAATGACCCAATCCGGCTTGCGAATCACCACCGGAGTTTCACTCCCCTCTGCGGACGTGGCCTTCAGATCCTCATGGGTTTGCGCATCGAGTTCCGCCAGAGCACCACTGACCAGATCAGTAAAGCCTCCAAGAATTTCCTCACGGGGCCACTCCACTTTCCCGGCAGTCTGCGGAATGTTTTGCTGGGCCAACAACACCTTGGCTTCGATTTGCTCGCCACTACCGGCGTGACTAAACCGAACCGATCCCACCGTAAATGATCCCATGATCAGTAACATCGCGGTCGCGAAATCCCAATGCAGCAACTTCACCGACTGCTCTTTTGCTTGAAGATAAAAACGTCGCCCCACCTGTATCGCAACTGCGCTAAAGAAGACGGGCAGGAATGACAGTCCGTAGACGCCCACGAACTCGGCATTCTGAGCCATAATGAGATTGTTATGGAAGGCCACGCCCAAGCCATTCCATCCGAACCCCGTGAGCATCCAGCCACGGATCCATTCCATCCCACACCACCAACCGCCGAGCATCGCGGCGTAGCCAAGGCTCCGCCACATCTCTCGGAAGCGCGCAGGAATATCGGTGGCAACCTTAACCTCCTTGCGCCAGGGGTTGGCCGAATTAGCGGCAAAGGCGCCGAAGATTCCAAAGTAAACCGCAAGGTAGAGCGCCATTGTGACCGCGCCTAATCCGGTCACAGTCCAGATCCATTTGAGATTGATAAGCCAGAATCCCAGCCCGCTGAGAAAGCCAATTCCAAAGCCCGCCCGTCGTTTCTTCGCGGACCTGCTAGTCCACAGAAGAGGAAGCAGGATCCACATCCACCCCCAGACGATCCAACCCAAGTTAAAGGGAGGAAAGCACAGCGCGAGAAGCGCACCGCTCCCCACCGCCAATCCAGGTCGAAGGTACCTCTTCATTAGCTCATCCGCACGTAGGCGTCTTTTTCAAGCCAGGTCCAGAGATTCTCCAATGAAGCCGAAACTGCCTCGCGGGAATCTCCTTTTCCGAAGAGGTAATATTTGATTTTGGGTTCGGTGCCCGAAGGACGTACCGCAAAGCGGCGACCATCCTCAAGATCGACAAAGAGCATCGCAGCCTCGGGAATTTCATCTCCCTCTTCGTCGTAAAACCCACCCTTGGCATAGTCCCGCACGCCGGCAGCTGCGGAACCATCCACCTCGGCCGGAGGATTTTTACTGTAGGATTCGACAAGAGCCGCGATCTTACGCGCGCCTTCGCCACCTTCCATCACGAGTGATTTCCCCATTTCGAGATGCACTCCAAACTCTCCCCAAACCTGGTCGCGTAAACCGGCGATGGTCGTGCCTTCACTCATGGCGTATGCCGCCAGTTCCGCGAACATGAGAGCCGAGGCGTTTCCATCCTTATCGCGTACAAAATCCGCTCCAAGGTATCCGTAGCTTTCCTCCCCGCCGAAGACAAAGAACTTGGAATATTCGAGACGCAGCTTGCGACTCTCTTCTTCCGAAAGGCTGCGGTAGTCCCCTTTCTTGTCGGCCGGAATGGCGTCCTCGTATTTCTTGAGCTTCTCACCGATGTATTTAAATCCGGTGAGGGTATTCACCACATTGATCCCGAAGTGATGAGCCACGGTGTCTTGAAGTTCCGTCGTCACCAAGGTCTTCACCATCACCGCGCGACTGCGGTTGCTCTCAGTGAGCCAGCCCAGGTCGAACATCGTCTTGATGCGATACCATCCGATAAGGGAACCGATTTGGTTTCCGGTCAACAATTCCATTTCTCCGTCACCATTTCGCACCGCCACGCCCATACGGTCGCAGTCAGGGTCGGTTCCGATAACCGCATCCGCGCCCACCTCTTCGGCGAGCTTGATGCCCATCGCGAGAGCGGGGCCATTTTCCGGATTAGGCGATTCCACCGTTGGGAATCTCCCGTCATGCGTGTCCTGCTCGGGAACGGTGATCACCTCGAAACCCAACTCACGGAGCATTGGCACGATGATCACGCCGCCCGTGCCGTGAAGGTTGGTATAAACAACTTTGGCCTTTCGCCCTTCCAAAAGATCCGGGCGAAGGAGGCAGCTGCGAACTTTATCCATGTATATGCGATCCATATCCTCACCGAGCGCGGTAAGCGTTCCGGGAGCATCCACCGGCTCGTAGTCCTCGGTTTCCAATTCATTCACGCGCGCGATGATCCCGCTTGCTTCAGGCTCCACGATTTGGCCGCCGTCGGAAATATAGGCTTTGAAGCCATTATCGTGCGAGGGATTGTGGCTCGCAGTAAGACACACTCCACCGGCCGCGCGAAGATGACGAATCGCGAAGGAAATTTCCGGAGTGGCACGCGGCCCTTCGAAGAGATAGGCATCGCAACCAAGATCGGTGGCCACCTTGGCGCAGGTCTCGGCGAAGTCTCGGGAGAAATGCCGGGTGTCGTGTCCGATCACAAAGGAAGCCCGCCCTTCTCCTTGGTAGGCATCGCGAATGTAGCTCACATAACCAACCATCGCGCGTTTCAAATTGAAAAAATTCATGGTGGCAGTTCCGACGCAAGGATGCTCGGGGCGATCGAGCGGGCCACCTTCGCCCTCTTCGGCCCTAATAATAACGCGTCCGACCGTACGACCGCGCAACCCACCGGTCCCAAAGGCCAGAGTTTTGAAGAAGCGGTCATCAATTTCCTGCCATTCTCCGGCGGTCACGAGTTCGGCAATCGCGGCCTCCCCGAGCGGTGACGAGGTTCCCTTCAAATAGAGGTCGATATTTCCTGATGTCTCGGCAGAGATTTCGCCATTGCTGACAGCTTGCCCTAAAAGGGATTTCCAATCGCTCATATCTAATGCGATGATAAAAGCCCGCCGCGCAATGTCCAACTCCAACCCACGCCTTCAAAAATTGATCCAAACCGCCCTCGGCAAACGGGAGCACCTTCTTACCGACGAGACTGACCTGGTGCGACTCATCGACGGCGACGGCGACGGACTTCCCGGCATTATTCTCGAGAATTTCGGCCCCGGTTGGCTTATTTCGACTCAGGAAGACAGATTGGACCGGCGAATTATGGACGAACTTTCACCTCTGGCTCCCTCCCTCTATTGGAAGCGGCTCGACCAACATCTCAAGGAAGCACCCCAACATCTGAGCGGCCCTGAGATCCCGGAATTCTTCACCGGCAAGGAAAACGGTCTCATCAGCCGTCTCTCATTTCAGTCCGGATACTCCCAGGGTATCTTCATCGACCAACGCGACAACCGGGCCCACCTCCGCGAAATGGTCAAACCCGGCCAAACTGTCCTCAACACCTTCTCTTATACTGGGTTTTTCTCGGTTGCCGCTGCGGCTGCCGGAGCAACCACCACCACCCTCGATCTCTCGCAGGTCTATCTCGACTGGGGGAAGGAGAACTTTCGCCTCAACCAGCTCGACGTCGAGAAGCACTATTTCTGCAAGGGCGACACCTTCCATTGGCTCAAACGATTCGCTAGGCAAGGCCGTCGATTTGACTACATCATTCTCGATCCGCCGACCTTCTCCCGAGACGACAAAGGAAAGGTCTTTCGAGTTGAGAAAGACTACGGAAGGCTTTTCAAGATGGCACTCGACTGCCTCGAGCCCGGCGGGACCATTTTGGCGTGCACAAATTTCCGCGGAATGCGCACGCACGAGTTCGAAGCCGAGTTGGAAAAATCCAGCCCGAAACCGCTCCGGATGGTCTCTACAGAGATGCCCGACGACTTCCCCGAAAGTCCCTACCTCAAATCGGTTTGGGCAACAACCTAGGGAAGGAACACTACCCCATCCAGCCAGCGAGTTCTCGCTGGAGAGCCGGATTCAGATTCACGTTGAAGCTTTCGGGCAACTCAATGGTCGCCCGCTTCCCGGCCCCGCTTTGAATGTGCATTAAGACGGGGACCTTTCCAGGATACTCGCGAAGAACCTCTTTGATCTTTTGGAGATCATCCGGATTGTTCCGCCCGGTCCAGAGAATCAATTCCAAGGCCCCTCCGACTTTCTTACGCTTTGATTTCAACTCTTTGATCTGAGATCCCGTCAGGCGTCTTTGTTCGGTCCGATCATCGACACTGACCTGCGCCTTGAATTGAATTACCTTCCCCGCCTCCATCAGCCCGGCATCACGCGCCGGCAAATAGGACTCCGACCAACAAACCATTTCGCGGTCGCCGGTGAAATCCTGGATATAAACGACTCCAAATGGCTTCCCAGTTCGAGTGGTCTTGTGCTCCACCATGCGAATCATTCCCGCGAAGGGAAAACGAGCCCTCTTGTCGCTGAGATCCACTTCGTCGAGGAGGCCAAACTTGATGAAACGATCGGAATCGACGACGCCGCGAAACTTATCGAGCGGATGCCCGGTAACGTAAAATCCGAGAAGTTCCTTTTCGTGTTCCAATCGCTCGTCCTTCGGCCATTCCTCAATCGCCGGACTCTTATCCGACACCGGCGGAGGTGCCGCAAATTGCATTGCGTCAAATAAACCGCCCTGCCCAGTAGCCCGGTCTTTTTGCGCACTACTGGCACTGGCGACCACCTTTTCGACCCGCGCTGTCATCCCGGCACGCGACTCACCCGTCCAGTCGAGGGCGCCGGCCTTAATGAGGTTTTCGAGAATGCGTTTATTAATCGTTTTGGAATCGAGACGGTTGCAAAAATCATCAAGCGATTCAAAGGGACCGTTTTCCTCGCGATCCTTGATCGCCATGGTCATGGCACCGGCCCCGACATTTTTGATCGCCGCTAATCCGTAGCGAATTCCCTGCCTTCCCCCCAGAATCTCCTCAGGCGAGAATCGCAGCTGTGACTTATTAAGATCCGGTGGAAGAATTTCGAAATTCATCCGCTGGCATTCGTTCACAAAGACACCAATTTTATCAGTGTTGTTGATCTCGTTCGATAGCAGGCCCGACATGAATTCCACCGGAAAATTTGCCTTCAAATAACCGGTCCAATACGAAATGAATCCGTAACAAGCCGAGTGTGATTTATTGAAACCATATCCTGCAAAACCCGCGATCTTATCGAAAATTAGGTTGGCATTGCGTGCGTCGATATCATTGGTCTCCTTCGCCCCCCTTACGAAAGTTTCCCGCTGCTTGTCCATCTCCTCCTTCTTCTTCTTACCCATCGCGCGACGAAGAATATCCGCACCGCCCAAAGTATAACCCGCGAGCATCTTGGCGGCATTCTGAACCTGCTCCTGATAAATCATCACCCCGTAGGTATCTCCGCAAATTTCTTCAAGGAGAGGATGTTCGTAAATGGGCTGCTTGCGCCCTTCCTTCACCTCGATCATTTGATCAATGTACTGCATCGCACCGGGACGATAGAGTGCGAGAAGATCAATAATATCCTCGATCTTGTTAATACCGTACTTCCGGCAGGTTTCGACCATCCCGCCACTCTCCAACTGAAAGACTCCCATCGTCTCACCCGCATTGAGCATTTTAAAGGTGGCTTTATCCTCCAGCGAGATTTCGTAAATATCAAAGTCTGGCGTGTGCTTGTGAATGTGATCCACCGCCTCCTGGATCACAGTCATGTTTTTCAAACCAAGGAAGTCCATCTTGAGCAATCCTACATCGGTAATCGCTCCCATGTCGTACTGCGTGACCACTTCCCCCTCATTACCCCGGGTCAACGGAACGTGTTCGTCGAGATTCCCATCGCCAATCACCACCCCAGCCGCGTGTACCCCAACATTTCTGGTGAGGCCTTCCAGCTTCAAGGCATACTCCCAGAGTTGCCCATAAGTCGAACTACTTTCAATCAATTCCCTCAGCTCGGCTTTCTCCTTATACTCACCAGCCAATTTCACTCCGGGCTTAGCCTCGATCATCTTGGAAATGGTATCCGCCTCCCCGTAACTAATACCCATTACCCGGGCGACGTCGCGGATTACCGACTTTGCTCCCAAAGTGCCATAGGTGATGATATGGGAGACGCAACGCTCTCCATACTTGCGACGGACATACTCGATGACCTCGGGGCGACGGGTTTGACAGAAGTCGATATCAACATCGGGCGGACTCACCCTCTCGGGGTTCAGGAATCGCTCGAAGAGCAGTCCGAAGCGCAGCGGACAAATATCGGTAATGAGCATGCAGTAGGCCACCAAGGACCCGGCAGCCGATCCCCGGCCGGGCCCGACCGGAATCTTGTTATTCTTGGCCCAAACAATAAAGTCCGCTGTGATCAGGAAGTACGAAGAAAACTTGAGTTGGGTAATAATCCCCATCTCATACTCCAATCGCTCGATCAACTCGGGATCCTTGGCCCTCTCACCGTAGCGGAGTTCCAAACCCCGGTAGCACTCGGCCCGGAAGAATTCGTTCGGAGTCGAGCCATCTTCAGGCTGGAATTCGGGATATTTTTCGGACGAGGTCGGATCAAGAACAAACTCGACATTGCATCGCTCGGCAATCTCGAGGGTCGCATCGCATGCTCCGGGAATATCAGCAAAGAGGTCGCGCATTTCCTCGGCCGTTTTAAAGTAGACTTCAGTCGGGTATCTCATGCGATTTTCGTCGATCACCAGTCGGCCGATCCCGATACAAATCATCACGTCATGTGCCTCGTGATCATCGCGGTTCAGAAAATGAACATCGTTCGCGGCGACAGTCTTCACGCCCATCTTTTCCCCAAAGCGAACCAAGACCTCGTTGCACTTCGCCTGCTGTTCCATCCCGTGGTTGTGGACCTCAAAATAGAAATTTTCTTTCCCATAAATCTCTGCGAGTTCCACCGCTGTTTCCCATGCAATATCCTCCTGATCTTGAAGAATCCACTCATTGACCGGACCGGAAATACAACCGCTCAGGCAGATGATTCCTTCCGAGAATTTTTGAAGAAGTTCGCGATCCACCCTGGGCTTTCCGTAATAGGAACCCTCCAAATGACCCACAGAAACCAGCTTCTGCAAATTCACCCAACCGACGTTGTTCTCCGCCAAGAGAGTCATGTGACAGGCGCGCTTACGGCCGGGAATTTCCTTTTTGTCCTCAATGCCCTCCGGTGCCAGATAGATTTCACATCCCAGAATGGGCTTCACCCCGGCAGATTTACAGGCTTTGTAAAACGAGATCGCTCCGAAGAGATTCCCATGGTCGGTCATCGCCACCGCCGGCATTCCCAGCTCAGCAGCCCGGGCCGCCACGTCTTCGGTCCGGCAGGCTCCATCGAGCGTGGAATACTCGGTATGCAAATGAAGATGGACAAAGGAATCGGACATCTCCGCCACCATGTCACGGAACGAGCAAGTTTGAACTCAGAACTGACGAGGTGAACACTTTGTGAATAAGTTTTCCTGATAATCCCCAATTTCCCTTCTCCAGGGTAAGCTCAAGCATTGTTCCGGATCGCTAAAAAAAATCTGGGCACGCCGGATAAATGTGGTTTATTGCGGTCTGACGAGGGGTAATTCAACATCCTCGCAACCAAAGAAAACATGAAAACTACAATCGCAATGATCGCTGCTTTCGCAGCTTTCACAACCGGAGCCATTGCCGCTCCAGTCGTGACAACCACAACCACCCAAGCGGAAGTTGTGGCTGCTGATGAAAAGACGACCGTTCTGGCCGTCACAGGATTACGGTGAGCATCCGGATGTTCTAGAAAAGTGCAGGCTGCACTTAAAGGAGTTAAAGGAGTCACCAAAGTTAAAGTCGGCAAAAAAACCGGCACTAATGCTGACACCACCGTTACCGCTGGGAAAGACGTCAAAGTTGCCGACATGGTCGCCGCCCTTAAAAAGGTTGGTTACGGTGCCACTGAAAAGAAGGCAGATTCATAATCTGCTCACGCAAATGTAAATTGTTTTAAATAAAACTTTTTCCACAAGCCCCCTTACTAAGAAACCCGCTCGAAAGGCGGGTTTCTTTTTTGGAAAAGATACCCTGATATTTGACGCGTCCGTCTGTCCTGATTGCTAGGAATTTTCTTTTGACGGACTCTTTGTCTTTCTCAATCACTTCACTTCCGGCAATCTATGTTCCTCCGGTAATTCGGAAAGCCACGTGAGTTCATCCTTCCGGTAACCCACCACCTCATCATCTAGTTTTACCTCGCCAGCCATCTTCAATCTCTTTCGGTCCTCAGAGATCAGTGTCTCGCGAGCCGTCACCCGGACACCTTCATCGGGAATCTTCACGGTCTCCCATTCCAACAGATTCCGCCAATAGCGTCGTCCGGACCACTCCGTAATGAACCCATCTTGCAGAACACCCCACCAGCGATACCTCTTTGCGTTATAGTCATACGTAACGAATGAGTATTCAATATTTTGACTGTCTGAATACTGCCACACCTGGAAGCGACGATCGACCATTTTCACGATCATCGTAGCCTCAATAGTATTAAGCATCTCTCTCGTCAGGGCCCGTAGTTGTCATAACAACCTTCCAGACCCCCTCGCACATTCGCAAGCTCCTTTATCATTCCCCTATCGTCATGCGGCTTAGCCCACAGCCCCATGATGAATTCCTTCGTGATCTTCTCTGGCAGGGTCGGGAGATCAGATATGTCACTTCCACTCACGGTGGCGGTTGTCACGCCTTCACTCTGCTCCGCAGAATTCTCAATAACTGACCCCGCACCTGTCTCAGCTCTGTCATCTGTCTCCTTCTTGTCCCCGCACCCCGTTAGAAGCAGGCAACTGAATAGCAACACTAGTCTTTTCATTAAGTCAAAATTCTAGTTCCTCAATCGTCATCCTCAACTACAAACTACGTGCCTGATTGGAGGACCTCAAGACATGAACCGCGCCCTCGTTCCAGCGCTCTGACCAACCCCCTCTCACCGCCATGATGGGAAAACTTGTCATCGCCCACGCCAATTTGATCGATACGGAGATTTCTTCAATTCACTCTCCAAAGAGAAAGCCCCGGGAGTTTGCACTCACCGAGGCTTTGTAATTCTTAGAGGCTGATCTTACTCACCTGACGCTTCGGCGGGAGGGGTATCAGCAACTTCCGACGGAGGAGTAATCTCTTCACCTTCGGGTGTTTCAGGTTCTTCTCTCACGGGCTCAGGCTCCTCCACGGTCATTTCGAACTCTGAGCTCTTATGAACGGGGAATCCGGTTCCAGCTGGGATAAGATGTCCGAGAATGACGTTCTCCTTGAATCCGCGGAGAGTATCAATCTTACCGAGAGTCGCGGCATCAGTCAGCACACGGGTAGTGTCCTGGAAGGACGCAGCCGAGATGAAGGATTCCGTCTCAATTGAGGCCTTCGTAATTCCGAGGAGAACGGGCTCGGCTTCGGCAGGCTTACCACCTTCTGAAGTGACACGCTTATTTTCGGCATTAAAGGTCGTCTTCTCAATCTGGTCACCCCAAAGGAATTCGGTATCGCCCGGCTCGGTGATCTTCACCTTGCGAAGCATTTGACGGATGATGATCTCAATGTGCTTATCATTAATCTCCACACCCTGCGAACGGTAAACGGTCTGAACCTCGTTATTGAGGTGCTCCTGCAGTGCCTGCGGTCCGCATGCCTCGAGAAGGTCTTCCGGAGCAACAGGTCCTTCGGTAATCTGATCACCACGCAACACAGTATCTCCTTCACCAACAATCATATGCTTGCCCATTGGAACAAGGTGATCAGCGGTTTCGCCGGATTCGAGGTGAGTCACGATGACCTTACGCTTACCGCGGACAGTGCCTCCAAAAGAGATTTCACCGTCGAGCTTGGCAATGACACATGCGTCTTTCGGACGGCGAGCTTCGAAGAGTTCGGCAACCCGTGGAAGACCGCCGGTAATGTCACCGGTCTTGGCAACTTTACGTGGAGTTCGTGCAAGCTGCGTTCCGCCAGCGATCTTCTGCTTATCCTTCACCGCTAGGCGAGCACCCACTGGAATCGAGTAGCTGTGGAGCACATCACCGGACTTGGCATTAACGATAACAACCTGCGGGTGAAGGTCTTCTTTGTGCTCTGTAACAGTCATCCCCTTTTTGCCGGTCTGCTTGTCTGTTTCAGACTGCACGGTGATTCCAGAAATCATGTCGCGGAACTCAACCTTACCACCGCTTTCAGCAATGATGGGGACAGAGTGTGGATCCCAGGTCAGAATCTTCTGACCCTTCTTCACGTTTCCGCCATCTCCGACAGTAATGAAGGAACCGATCACAACATTGTAGGATTCGAGTTCAAGACCATCGGCATCGCGGACGAGGATGGAACCACCTTTGTTAAGAACAACGTGGTTCCCTTCGACGTCTTCAACAGTGCGAAGATCTTTGAAATACATGACACCCTTGCTCTTGGACTTCACCTCGGGCTGCTTACTGGCACCGATGGCCACACCACCTGAGTGGAATGTCCGCATCGTGAGCTGCGTTCCGGGCTCACCAATCGATTGGGCGGCAATGATCCCGACAGCTTCACCGATCTTACCAAGGTTTCCGGTCGCTAGATTGAGGCCATAACAAGTTTGGCAACATCCACGTTCGGATTCACAAGTAAGCGGAGAGCGAATCTTGAGACGCTCGTGACCGACGTTCTCGACGGCTTTGGAAATTTCTTCATCCATCAACTGACCAATCTTAACAATGGTTTTCCCAGTGACAGGATCAACGATCTTCTCGCAGGAAGAACGGCCAAAGATACGGGACTGCAATGAAGCGGCTTCCTCGTCACCCGAGTAAATCGCGTGAACAGTGATCCCTTTTACGGTGCCGCAATCGGGTTCGGTGATGATCACGTCCTGGGAGACATCAACCAACTTACGGGTCATGTATCCGGAGTCCGCAGTCTTAAGAGCGGTATCGGCGAGACCTTTACGCGCTCCGTGAGTGGAGATGAAGTATTCCAATACCGAAAGGCCTTCACGAAAGTTCGAAGTAATCGGACGTTCGATAATCTCACCCGACGGTTTGGCCATCAACCCACGCATTCCGGAGAGCTGCTTAATCTGGTTCTTGTTGCCACGAGCACCGGAGTCAACCATCATGAAGAGCGGGTTGGCTTTCTCGGAACCTTCGTTATATTCAAGTTTACGATAAAGAGCATTCGCGATGTTGTCGGAAGCACGGGTCCAAACGTCGACCACCTTCTGGTAGCGCTCACCATCAGTGATAACACCATTACGGTAATGCTTGGAAACAGTCTCAATCTCAGCATAAGCCTTCTTGAGTTCCTCGGGCTTCTCCTCGGGAATCACCATGTCGACGATACCAATGGAACAACCGGAACGAGTCGCTTCAGCAAAGCCAAGTGACTTCAAGCGATCCATGGTCTTTACAGTCTCGGGACCACCGGCACACTGATAGCAGCGCCAAATGATGTCTCCGATTTGTCCTTTGCCGACGTTATTGTTGATGAAGCCAACTCCTTCGGGCCAGATCTCGTTGAAGCGAACACGACCGGGAGTGGTTTCGAGAATCTTGGCTTCTTTGTCACCAAAGACAGTATCCTTACCGTAGTCCGGGTTACGCACGCGGATACACTGGTGATAGTCCACCTTGCGGTTGGCGATCGCGAACTCCACTTCCGTGGTGTTTTCAAAGAGGCTCAAGTGACCTTGCTTTTCGATCTCCTTAGGTGTGCGAACTCGGGCCCAGGTGAGGTAGTAAGTTCCAAGAATAATATCCTGTGAAGGAGTAATCACAGGACGTCCGGATGCTGGGGAGAAGATGTTATTAGTCGCAAGCATAAGCTGGCGACACTCCATCTGAGATTCGACCGAAAGTGGCACGTGCACCGCCATCTGGTCACCATCGAAGTCAGCATTATATGCTCCGCAAGTCAGCGGGTGCAAACGAATAGCAGATCCCTCAATCAGGACGGGCTCGAAAGCCTGGATGGACAAACGGTGAAGGGTCGGCGCGCGGTTCAGCATCACCGGATGGCCTTTGGTCACTTCGGCAAGAATGTCCCAGACTTCGGTAGTCTTGCGGTCGATCATCTTCTTGGCTGAACGAACAGTATGGCAGTAGCCCAGTTCTTTCAGACGACGGATGATGAATGGCTCGAAAAGTGTCAGAGCCATTTTCTTAGGAAGTCCGCACTGGTTGAGCTTGAGCTCAGGTCCAATAACGATCACGGAACGACCGGAGTAGTCCACGCGCTTACCAAGGAGATTCTGTCGGAAACGTCCGCCCTTACCCTTAAGCATGTCGGAAAGCGACTTAAGAGCACGGTTGCCGGCCCCGGTCACGGCACGTCCGTGACGTCCGTTGTCGAAAAGGGCATCAACCGCTTCCTGCAGCATGCGCTTCTCGTTTCGGATGATGACTTCAGGAGTCTTCAACTGCATCAAGTTACGGAGACGATTGTTCCGGTTAATGACACGGCGATAGAGATCATTCAGGTCAGAAGTCGCAAAGCGGCCACCTTCCAAAGGCACCAGAGGACGAAGGTCGGGAGGAATGACAGGAAGAACCGTCATGATCATCCATTCGGGACGCGTGTTCGAGTAGAGGAATCCGCGGGCGAGCTTGAGGCGCTTAGCCAGCTTCTTGCGGTTCTGCTTCGAACGAGTCGCTTCCATGGCCTCTTCAAGCTCAACAATAAGCTTTTCAAGGTCGGTCTGGCTTAGGAGATCACGAATCGCCTCGGCACCCATTCCGGCGCGGAAGGCTTCGTCACCATAATCTTCCTCGGCGTCACGGAGTTCATTCTCGGTAAGTAGCTGGCCAGCCTCAAGAGGAGTCTTACCGGGCTCGGTCACAAGGTAGTCCTCATAGTAAATAACACGCTCAAGTTCACGCGCGGTCATGTCGAGGACAAGACCGATACGGGAAGGCATGCACTTATAGAACCAAATGTGGGAGACCGGAACAGCGAGGTCAATGTGACCCATGCGCTCACGACGAACACGAGAGAGGGTCACCTCAACACCACAACGGTCACAGACGATGCCCTTGTGTTTGATGCGCTTGTATTTTCCGCAGGCACACTCCCAGTCGCGGGTCGGTCCAAAGATCCGCTCGCAGAAAAGTCCGCCTTTTTCCGGCTTGAATGTCCGGTAGTTGATAGTTTCAGGATTGAGAACCTCGCCATGGGACCAAGACCGGATGGTCTCGGGATTGGCAACAGTAATGGAGACCTGGTCGAACGGATCCGGCTTGGTATCCACTCCGTAAAGTTCGCGAAGATTGGTTTCAACACTCATGAGATCAGTTTAAGTAGTTTGGATTTTATGTTCTCTAGGTTGGGTTTAGACAGTGAGATCATCGAGAGAGAAGTCCTCGTTGTTACTGGCGCCAGGCTCGGATCCGGATCGTCCAGGACGAACATCCAAACCGAGTGACTGCATTTCTTTGATCAGGACGTTGAAACTCTCAGGAGTTCCCGCTTCGAGTTGATTGTCCCCTTTTACGATGGCTTCATAAATGCGCGTGCGGCCTTGCACGTCATCGGATTTCACCGTGAGAAGTTCCTGCAGAGTATAAGCGGCGCCGTAGGCTTCGAGCGCCCAGACCTCCATCTCTCCGAATCGCTGACCACCATACTGAGCCTTACCACCGAGCGGCTGCTGGGTTACAAGTGAGTATGGACCAACGGCACGAGCGTGAATCTTGTCGGCCACGAGGTGCCCAAGCTTCAACATGTAAATGATTCCTACCACGACGGGCTGGTGAATGGCATCACCAGTGCGTCCGTCATAGAGAGTCGACTTTCCAGCGACTGATCCATCTTTGCCGTCACCAATCCAGGTGAAGCCTTCAACTTTCTTTGCCTCGCTCATGTATTCCCAAATCTTGGATTCGTGAATACCATCAAAAATTGGAGTCGCGACCTTGAAACCGAGCGCTTTCGCGGCGACACCGAGATGAGTCTCTAGAACCTGTCCAACGTTCATACGAGATGGCACTCCAAGCGGGTTGAGGCAGATGTCCACAGGCGTTCCGTCGGAGAGGTAAGGCATGTCCGCCTCGGGCACAATGACGGCAACCACCCCTTTGTTTCCGTGACGACCGGCCATCTTGTCACCCACGCTAAGCTTGCGCTTGGCCGCAACATAGACCTTCACTTCCTTGACCACACCGGGATCGACTTCGTCACCACTCTCGATTTGATCGAGGCGGCGTTCACGGTCCCCGTCGAGTTCCGCGAAGCGGCTTTCGAAGCCAGAGATGATTTCGAGAATCTTGTTACGAATCGGAGAGGGATCGATTTCGATGTGATCATAGACCGAAGCCAACTTGCGAAGGAGGGTCTTGGTGATCTTGCGGTTGGCCGGGATGATAATCTCACCGGACTGCGCATTCACGACATCGAGAGGAATCTTTTCCCCAAGAAGAATATCTGAGAGCTTCTCGGTCAATTGATCGGTCAACAGATCGTTCTTCTTCTTGTAGTCGTCGTTAATCTTCTTGAGTTGCTTCTTGAGCTTTGCTGGATCTCCTTCGATCTCCTTACGGCGGGCTGCGCCATGAGTGGTGATTCGAATATCCTGAACAATCCCGGTGCAACCGGATGGCACGCGAAGGGCGGTGTCCTTCACGTCAGCGGCTTTTTCACCAAAGATGGCACGAAGGAGTCGTTCCTCCGGAGCCAGTTCCGTTTCGGATTTCGGAGTGATTTTACCGATAAGAATATCGCCAGGCTTCACTTCGGCACCGATACGAACGATTCCGTCGTGATCGAGGTTCTTAAGAGCCTCTTCACCGACGTTTGGAATGTCGCGGGTAATTTCTTCAGGTCCCAGCTTGGTGTCACGAGCGGCACACTCAAATTCACTGATGTGAATCGAAGTATAGATGTCATCTTTCACCATGCGCTCGGAGATCACGATGGCATCCTCGAAGTTGTATCCGTTCCATGGCATGAAGGCCACGAGAACGTTGGCTCCGAGAGCAAGTTCACCGTGCTGGGTATTCGGACCATCGGCAATGATATCGCCATTCTTGATCTTTTCACCCGACCTGACGAGAGGCTTCTGGTTGATGCATGAACCGGAGTTCGACCGCATGAACTTACGAAGCGGATAGACAAAGACTCCCTTGTCCGGCGCAGAGCGAATCGACTCAGGCTCCGAGAGGAAACGTTCATCGGAGACCGGAAGCGATCCGTCCTTGGTGGTGATGATGTATTCGGCAGAGGAGGCTGCGACGATTCCGTCAGCTTCAGCCACGATCACAGCGCGTGAATCACGAGCGGCTTTCTCCTCAAGTCCGGTGCCGATATATGGCGAATCGGAGACGAGAAGCGGCACACCCTGACGCTGCATGTTAGATCCCATTAGCGCGCGGTTGGCATCATCGTGTTCGAGAAACGGGATGAGTCCGGCGGCCACCGAAACGAGCTGCTTAGGCGAAACGTCCATATAATCCACCCGGTCAGGCAGAACTTCCAAAAATTCACCACGCTCACGGGCGGTGATTTTCTCATTAAGGAAGGCTCCCTTCTTGTCGATGGTGTTATTCGCCTGAGCAATAAGGTATCCCTCTTCCTGGTCGGCAGTAAGATACTCAATAGTGTTCGAGACCTTACCCTTCTTAACGACACGATAAGGAGTTTCAATGAATCCGAACTCGTTGATACGAGCATAGGTGCACATCGAGTTGATGAGTCCGATGTTCGGACCTTCCGGAGTCTCAATCGGGCAAATTCGTCCGTAGTGAGAGGTGTGAACGTCCCGCACTTCAAACCCAGCACGATCGCGGTTGAGTCCGCCCGGTCCAAGAGCCGAAAGACGGCGCTTGTGGGTTAACTCGGCAAGCGGGTTGGTTTGGTCCATGAACTGCGAAAGCTGGGACCGACCGAAGAAGTCACGAACAACTGCGCTGAGCGCTTTTGGGTTGATCAACTTCTGCGGCGTCATGCCTTCGATGTTCACATCAAAGAGAGTCATGCGCTCTTTCACGAGGCGCTCGGTGCGGGCTAGACCGACGCGGCACTGGTTGGCAAGAAGCTCACCAACAGCACGAACACGGCGTGAACCAAGGTGGTCGATATCGTCGAGGATACCCTCCCCTTTTTTGAGGTTGAGAAGATACTTGGTCGCAGCGAGGAAATCCTGACCAACCATGATGCGCTCACCAGCATCAACATCAATACGAAGCTTCTGATTAATTTTGTAGCGGCCAACGCGAGTAAGATCGTATTTCTTGGGATCAAAGAAGAGACGCTTCAGAAGAGCGCGGGCATTGGCAGCCGTTGGTGGATCACCAGGGCGCAACTTGCGATAAATGTCCTTTAGGGCGGACTCTTCATCGAATGCGGGATCCTTCTTGAGAGACTTAACGAGAATCTCGTCTTCGCTGGCATCAATGACCTCCACAGTCTTCTGACCGAGGGCAACAAGCTGGCGAACCACTCCGATGGAGAGGGCTTCATAGGCGCGGGCCACGACAAGCTCACCGTCTTTGATATCCTCAAAAGGCATAAGGGAAGCAAGGGACTCTTCGTCCATTTTGTCGCTGATCTTAAGCTTCTGAATATTGTAGAAGTTCGAAACCAAATCGCGCTCGGTAGGATAGCCGAGAGCACGAAGGAAGGTCGTTGCGAGGAACTTGCGACGGCGGCGGCGACGGTCTAGATAAACATAAGCAAGATCGTTCGTGTCGAACTGAACCTCAAGCCACGATCCGCGGTCGGGAATGATGCGGAAGGAATGAAGAATTTTTCCATTGAGGTGTATCGACTTCTCGAAGCAGATTCCTGGGGAACGGTGAAGCTGTGACACAATGACACGCTCGGCGCCGTTAATCACAAAGGTTCCACGGCGAGTCATCATGGGAAGCTCTCCCATGTATACACGCTCTTTCTTGGTTCCGGTGTCGTCCTTCAAATTGAAGGTCACATAGAGGGCTGCGGAGAAAGTCTCGCCGGTGCGTAGGGCATCTAGGGCGGTCATCTTCGAATCCTCGATATCATAGGATACGAAACCAAGTTCAATGGTTTCGTCGTAGCTTTTAATAGGAAAGACCTCCTGAAAAACTGCCTGCAGACCGGTCTCGGTCCGCTGAGAGGGAGGGACGTCTTTTTGCAAGAAATCCTCATAGGATTTGGACTGCACCTCAATAAGGTTTGGAGGTTCGATGACCTCCTCGATGGTTCCGAAGTATTCGCGCTTTAACATAGTGTAATCCGGATGGAATTTACACCGGACCCACAGGGGCCAGTGTTAGATTTTTTGGTTTGGAATTGCAATTCCGTTTGTGTGCGGTGGGCGGGCACGAACGGAGAGCAGCTAATTTCAGATGGTGAAACGGGCTGATCTCCGGCCGGGCCCAATCCCGGTCGAGACCGGGACTGGGGTGAAATCCGGAGGGACTACTTGAGCTCGACTTTGGCGCCTGCTTCCTCGAGAGCTTTTTTGGCTTCCTCAGCAGCATCCTTGGCAAGGCCTTCGGCTACAGCAGTAGGAGCTGATTCAACAAGCTTCTTGGCTTCGGCAAGACCGAGACCGGAAGCAACTCCGCGAACAGCCTTAATGACAGCAATCTTGTTGCCACCGGCTTCTGCGAGAATCACGTCGAATTCCGTCTTCTCTTCAGCTGGAGCTGCGTCGGCGGCTGGGCCGGCTGCGACTGCTGCAACTGGAGCAGCGGCGGAAACGCCCCACTCTTCTTCAAGGTTCTTAACCAATTCGGCTGCTTCCAAAACGGAAAGCTTACCGAGCTCTTCTGCTAATTTTGTAATGTCTGACATTGTATTGTTTTTTCGGTGTCGTCGCGTTCAAGGCTTTTAAACATTTCAATCTCACTGCCGTAAGATCGACGAGGAACCAGTTTTGTTATCCAGGAATTCCGCTCTTTGATAAATCGCCGACCGGGAAACCATCCGTTCAAATTTGTTGGGTTTAGCCTTCGTTCGGAAATTTGGCTTTGATGACACGGGCCAGCGATCCAGCGGGCTCGTTGATGGTGCGAAGCAACTTGGTTGCCGGCGCGTTGATAGTCGAGAGAAGCATTCCAAGCATGACTTCCCGTGAAGGAAGACTCGCAAGTGCGGTAACTTGGGCGGCATCAAGAACCGAACCATCAAGGATTCCAGCCTTGATTTCGGGCTTGTTGAACTCCTTGGTGAAGTTGGCAACAGCTTTGGCCACACCACACACATCGGAATCTCCGGTAATGAAGGCGGTCTGTCCTACAAGGCTTTCGCTAAGGTCAGGAAGACCGGCGTCGGCGAGAACTCGCTTCATGAAGGTATTCTTGGCAACGTGACACTCGGCTCCGGCTTCAGAAAGGCGACCGCGGAGTTCGTCAAACTCAGGAACAGTCACTCCGGTATAGTCCACTACCAAGACGAAGGGAGACATGTCCACGCGCTCCTTGATTTCATCGAGAATATATTTTTTATCTGGGTTCATGGCGGTAGATTAAGACGTGGTGTAGATGGATGGATCGAGGCTCAATCCAGGGAGCATCGATGAGGAAATGGTGATATTCTCGATGTAGTTTCCCTTCGCGGAAGCGGGTTTGGCTTTCACGAGACTCTCGATGAGAGCACCGGCATTTTCGGCAATCTGCTCTTCAGAAAAGGAAGCCTTCCCAACGGAGGCCGCGATATTGGCGTTCTTGTCGATCTTATAGTCGATACGACCGGCCTTAACCGCATTGACCGCCTTGGCAGTGTCGTCGGTTACCGTACCAGTCTTTGGGTTAGGCATGAGGCCGCGGGGTCCGAGAACCCGAGCAACCTTACGCACCTCCGTCATGGCGTCAGGAGTAGCGATGGCCGCGTCGAAATCAACGTAGCCGCCTTGCACCTTTTTAATGAGATCTTCGAATCCCACTTCATCAGCGCCGGCCTCTTCAGCAGCCTTGGCCGCATCACCTTGGGCGAATACGATCACGCGAACAGTCTTACCTGTTCCGTGGGGCAGAGCCACACTTCCGCGAACCATCTGGTCACTTTTACGAGGATCTACGCCGAGATTGGCAGAGATTGTGACCGTTCCGTCGAACTTGGGCGCAGGGAATTTTTTGAGAAGAGCGGCAGCGTCTGCAAGGGAGTATTTCTCTCCTTCTTCGACGAGGGCTGCAGCCTCCGCATAACGTTTACTTCTTTTATTACTCATTGTCTTTTTGGCAGTGCGATCGGATAGCCTATTAAAACCACCCTCCTGCTATTTCATTGCCCTCCTCTTTTCAGAAGTGGACGAGATTAAATTCAGGCTTCGATTTCGAGACCCATCTGGCGGGCGGTGCCAGCCAAAATCTTGGCGGCCTGCTCGGGGTCATTGGTGTTGAGATCGACGATCTTACGGTCGACGACTTCCATCAACTTGGCACGTGATAGCACACCGACCTTGACTTTGTTGGGTTCACCGGAACCGGAAGCAAGTCCGGCAGCCTTCTTGAGGAGGACCGCTGCGGGCGGCTGCTTGGTAACGAAAGTGAAACTGCTATCGTTATAAACCGTGATGATTGTCGGGAGGAGATCTCCGGCAGACGCCTGGGTCGCCGCGTTGAATTCTTTACAGAAACCCATGATATTGACCCCAGCCTGACCCAGTGCGGGACCGACGGGAGGTGATGGATTTGCTTGTCCTGCTTGGATTTGCAGTTTGAGAACGGATTTTACTTCCTTAGCCATTATATTAGGTGAGTGGTAAAGTTTTGCCCTGCGGGCGGAGAGGTTTGGTGGGTTTTATTTAGATAAAGTCAAGAAAGAAACAAGTTAGCCCTTCTCAACCTGCCAGTATTCGAGCTCCACCGGGGTGGAACGACCAAAAATAGTAACCGCAACGCGGAGCTTGCCCTTTTCGGGGTCAATTTCCTCCACAATGCCGTTTTGACTCTCAAAGGGACCGTCGGAGACCTTTACGGTATCGCCAACTTCGAATTCGATGGACGGACGAACACTGCCTTCACGCTCCTCGATCTGACTGAGCATGCTGGCCACTTCCCTGGCACGCATCGGGATTGGCTGGCTCTTGGCTCCGGCAAATCCAATGGCTCCATCGAGTTGCTGCATGAAATACCAAGTATCTTCGACAACCTCGTTGTTGGGCTGCAGAAGGTGCATATTGATGATAACATACCCGGGGAAGAATTTCTTCTTACTCTCGGTCTTCTTACCGGCACGGACTTCGGAGACCAATTCGGTGGGAACAAGAACATTGAAGATCTTGTCTCCAAGCTCTTCCGATTCCACGAGACGCTCGATGCGGCTCTTCACCTTCTGCTCCTGACCGGAGAGAACGTGAACCACATACCATTGATCTTTCGGTGCGGGAATGGTGGGCATGAGAGTAGTGAAAAGTGAGAGGTAGGTAAAATGGGACGAAGGAGCCTATTTGGCGAGACCTCCAATAAATGTTACGGCCTGAGTATGAATGAGATCCCAGAGGCTAACGTAAGCGGCGAGCAGAATGATGGCAACAAGCACGACCAAAGTTGAATCAATCAATTCCTTGAATTTCTTGAATCCACGAACTTTTGGATCGGGATCCCAGGGCCAAGACGCTTTGCGAAGCTCGGCTTTGACCTCACCGATGAATTTAAAGGTTTTTTGGAACATGGAGTTGAATGTTTGCGAACTGGAGTGGCAGGACAGGCGAGACTCGAACTCGCAACACCTGGTTTTGGAAACCAGTACTCTACCAATTGAGCTACTGTCCTTTTGCTTTGAGAAATTTGTTTTTTGAGGCGACTGAGGGGGCACCCCTTGCAGAGTGCCCCCACTTAAAACTAGCCTGACAGACTGTCACCCGAGCGAGAAAACAATCTATTGATTTTAGTGGTTATTCGAGAATATCGCCAACACGTCCGGCACCAACCGTGCGGCCGCCTTCACGAATCGCGAACCGCATGGATTTCTCCATGGCAACCGGAGTGATCAATTCGATCGTGAGGCTGACGTTATCGCCAGGCATCACCATTTCAACTCCATCAGGAAGAGAAATAGAACCAGTCACGTCCGTCGTGCGGAAGTAGAACTGTGGACGGTAGTTGCTGAAGAATGGAGTATGACGTCCACCCTCATCCTTCGAAAGAACGTAGACTTCAGCAGTAAACTTGGTGTGAGGAGTCACAGAACCAGGCTTAACGATGCACTGACCACGCTCAAGGTCGTCCTTCTTAAGTCCGCGAACAAGAAGACCCACGTTATCCCCTGCACGACCCTCGTCGAGCAACTTACGGAACATTTCGATGTCAGTGATAGTAGTCTTCTGGGTGTCGCGGATACCCACGATCTCGACTTCACCCATCTTCTCGATGATACCACGCTCAATACGTCCGGTAGCGACGGTACCGCGTCCTTCAATCGAGAACACGTCCTCAATAGGCATGAGGAAGTCCTGATCAACCGGACGCTCAGGCTCAGGGATATAGCTGTCAACAGCGTCCATGAGCTTAATGATGTTCTCCTTCTGGGCGGCGTCACCTTCAAGAGCACCAAGGGCGGAACCCTTGACGATGGGGATGTCATCCCCGGGAAATTCATACATGCTGAGCAACTCGCGCACTTCCATCTCGACGAGCTCCAGAAGCTCTTCGTCGTCGACTTGGTCGGTCTTGTTAAGAAAGACCACAAGGGCGGGCACACCAACCTGACGGGCAAGCAGGATATGCTCACGGGTCTGAGGCATTGGGCCGTCCGCAGCGGAAACCACGAGAATACCTCCGTCCATCTGGGCGGCTCCGGTAATCATGTTCTTCACGTAGTCAGCGTGACCTGGGCAGTCAACGTGAGCATAGTGACGAGTGTCGGTCTCATATTCAACGTGTGCGGTGGAAATCGTAATTCCACGCGCCTTCTCCTCTGGAGCGGCATCGATTTCGTCATAAGCCTTTGCTTCTCCACCCATCTTCTCAGCGAGGACTGTGGTGATAGCGGCGGTGAGGGTCGTCTTACCGTGGTCAACGTGGCCGATGGTGCCGACATTGACGTGAGGCTTATTCCTTTCGAACTGTTCTTTAGCCATTGTTCTGGTTGGTTTTAATTTAGCTGTTTTTGTCGTTTGAAGATTTCTGCTGGAGCTTTTGGCGGGAATTGAACCCGCGACCTCGTCCTTACCAAGGACGCGCTCTACCCCTGAGCTACAAAAGCAATTTCTACAAATCTCTATCAGTCGCAATCAGCATTGGGACAAGCGCACACAAGACCATTTGTAGGTTCTATCTGCCACTCCCCGCTGCTCAAAGCGAGCGGGAAGCTATCAAAGTCGGTCACTCTGTCAAAAGTATTTTCAAAAGAATGTCTCTTTCGCTAGAAACCCCGTAAAATGGAGGTTTCCGAGCGATTTCTCAAGCTGAAAAGTGACATTTGGAACCCCTCTCTGCCGAATTATTCTTCAATTAAACGATTAAACCTCTCGATTCGCTCCGTATGGCCGGACTCTTCGTTGATTTCAGCAATCACGCCACAAAGCCTCACTGGTCCCTTGGCTACCGGGAATCGCGTCGGTAATCCTGTCCGAAACCGCCAAACTACCGAATCTACCTCTCTCCCAAGGACGGACACATCCGGCCCACACATCCCGGCATCAGTCAAATAGGCCGTTCCATTGGGGAAAATCGTTTCATCCGCCGTCTGAACGTGGGTATGTGTGCCCACTACTAGGGAAGCCAGCCCATCCAGAGCTCGTCCCATCGCAATTTTCTCGCTTGTGGCCTCGGCATGGAAATCAACCACGATCATTTTCACCCCCTCTTCCCCTCGAAGACGCTTAATCTCAGCTTCCAGCATCGTTAAAGGGTTTTCCAGCGGCGGATTCATAAAGGTCCGCCCCATCGCATTCAATACCGCCACTTTCCCTTTCGCCGTCTCCAACATCACTGATCCTTTCCCTGGCGCCTCCGCCGGAAAGTTGATCGGCCTCAAAAGCCTTGGCTCCGTCGGAAAATAATCCAAAATATCGCGTTGGTCCCAGACATGATCACCCGTTGTGACCACCGCCGCCCCTGCCCGAAGCAGATCAATACTGATTTTTGGGGTAATCCCCCGCCCTCCGGCGGCATTCTCACCATTGATGATAATAAAATCCACCTCCATCGATTTCTTGATCTCCGCCAATTGGCCAATCACCGCTGCACGGCCGGGCGAACCAACCACATCTCCCAAAAATAAAACTCTCATCATGGCACTACTTTTTTTGAAGTTGCGAGCCCTTCGGCAACGCTTCACTAGTGAAGCATGACAAAAGGGGGCCGGACAACGTCAATCCACTGGATCGTGATCGCCCTCGTTTTTTTGATCGCAGGATATCTCCTCACCCGCAAGGGCGAAGAGGCCCTGCCGCCTCCACTTCAAACCAGCCTCCGCACCGAGCTCGCCCTGGCTCAACTCGGCATCCCGCCGGACTGGTCGCATCTGGACCGCTTCCAGGATACCCTTTCGCGCGATACCTTCCTCGATCGCCTCGAGACGGTTTATACCAAGAACGACAGCTGGAAAAAATGGATCGAGGTCTCCGACACCGAGGCCACTTTCATTACTGCCGAGGATCCTTTCATCCTTCGCTTTGCCAAATCCGACAAGAATCCTCCAGGCTCGATCTGGAATTGGAAAAAACGATCCGAACTCCTCCCCTCAAGAAATCTTCCCCTCGAAGGTCTCATCATCGCGATAGACCCCGGGCACATCGGTGGAGAATTTGCAAAAATAGAAAAGCGCAAACTCAACTATCCCAACTCGCCGGTCATCGAAGAAGGCACCATGACTCTCCGCACCGCAAAGTATCTTAAACCACTTCTCGAAAATCTCGGCGCGAGCGTTACTCTCACCCGCACCAAAGAAGAACCCGTCACTCAGCTTCGAGCCAAAAATTTCCCCGATCCCAAACTCTTCTACCGCACCGCTGAAATCCGCGCCCGCGCAGAACTCATCAATCAAAAGATCAAACCCGACCTCGTCATCTGTCTTCACTATAATGCTTCGGGCTCACCCGCCCCAATCCCCGGTCAACACTTCCACATCATTCTTTCCGGAGCCTTCCACAAAAGCGAAATCGCCCACCACGATGAACGCTTCGAAATGCTGCAGCGCCTCCTTTCCGGAACCATCGAGGAAGAAGTCCCCCTCGCCACCAGCCTAGCCAAGGCCTTCAAGGACCACACCGATCTTCCCCCATACGCCTACCGTCCCGATCACCCCTACTCTACTCCACTCAACGACAACGCCTACCTTTGGGCACGCAACCTTCTCGCCACACGACTTTACCAATGCCCCGTCATTTTCCTCGAACCCTATGTAATGAATAGCACCGACTTCATCGAGCGCATCAAGGCTGGCGACTACGAAGGCATTAAATTTATCGATGGCAAAAATCGTCGCTCGGTATATCGCGAGTATGCCCATGCCGTTGCAGATGGGCTCGCCAGCTACTACTCTTCCCCACATGACTAATCTCCTCATCGCCGGCGCCGGATTTCTCGGCTCGGAAATCGCCCGCCAGGCCGCCGCTGATTTCCATGTCACCACTCTGACAAAATCTGGTGGAGATGGCTCTCTCGCCTGCGACCTTTCCTCGGAATCCGACATCAAAAGCCTTCGCGATAAAATCCCCACGCCCGACCTCATCATCCACTGTGCCAGCTCCGGACGCGGCGGGCCCAATGCCTACCAAGCGATCTTCGTCAACGGCACCCGTCGCCTTAAAGAGACCTTCCCGGAAGCCCATCTCCTCTTCACCTCCAGCACTTCAGTGTATCATCAAACCGAGGGAGAAATCGTCGATGAGACCAGCCCCACTTCTCCCGAACGCGAAACAAGCCGCCTTCTCTTAGAAGCCGAAAAACAAGTCGACACCGCCGCCCGTCTCGCCGGACTTTACGGCCCTGAGCGCAGTGTCGTGCTTAGCAAGTTTCTCGCCGACGAAGCCGTCATCGAAGAAGATGGCCGCCGCACCTTAAATCAAATCCACGTCCAAGATGCGGCCAGCGCCTGCCTCTTTCTCTCCAGGGGACAACACTTCGGGATCTACAACGTCACCGACGACGAACCGATGAGCCAGCTCGAATGCTACCAAGGACTCGCAGAGCACTTCAACAAACCCCTTCCTCCAACTGGCGAACGCATACTCTCCCGCAAACGCGCTTGGACCCATAAATCCGTCCAAAACACGGAGCTCCGCGACCTCGGCTGGACACCCAAATACCCCAACTTTTTCGATTCCCTCAACGACTAACCGCGAAATCGAAAGAATTTTAAATCAATGTATCACTCTCCTGCCAACGAGAAAAGATCCTCCTCGGTATGCCCCGCAGGCTCATCAAATTGACACAGCACAGTCGACTCAGGTGCAGCCCACAGGGGAGGTGGCGTCAGGAAAATAGAGAGTGACAATCGCATGATGAATAAGATCTGAAATCTGCGGAAGTCGACCGGAGAATTTCACAAGCAAAAGATTGGCCCTGAACGAAGACAGACTTATGTTTTCCTTTATGAGATCGGTAGCCCTGTTCCTCGCCGTCGCGGCCGGATACATCTTGCTTCAGGGGTCTCCCGTCTCATGGCATCCCATTCTTCGAGTTTGTCTTGCCGTCACCGCCATCGTCATCGGCATCATTACTTGGGGGACACGGGACAAACCCACCAGGACCGTGGCCCAACCAGCCCGTCCTCCCAGGTGGCTCGACTACCTCACTATCGGGGTTGCACTCCTTGTCGTGAAATGCTTTTTCCTCTTCGTCCTCGCCACTGTTCCTGAAAAGGCGGAAATACTCGCTCTCGATCTCGATTCCCATCTCCATCCAGATGAGTATGAAACCGAAGAAGAACCCGGCCCCGGTGAAGGTGCGGAAAAAAGCTCCGGAGATCAACTCGGCTCAGGCAACTGGCTCTGGCGTGGAAAAGGCGAAATCCATCTCCAAAGCAAGGGACGCATTCGTCCATCCAACCGCCCAGAAGTCTACCTCTGGCCCAAGAGCGAAGAAGACTACAAGCTGCTCAACAACAGCCAGCGCTTCCTGAGAATCTTCACTCTGGCCACTTACAAGAACGCTGTTTGGTCACCTCTCGTCACTGTTCCCCGCACTCTCACCGCCGAAGATGGCCGGATCGGTCTCAATCCAGAATCCAGAAGAACCGTCGAATACGAAATCTCACACCAGGAAAATGCCAAGGGCCGAAGCCTTGCCGTCACCATTCCAACGCTCAATTCAATCGAAATCCCCTTCCTCCGCGAAACCGCCGGGGACACTTTCCGTCTCCCGCCGATCGCCGCAGACAAGACCATTCATCGCTATACGGCCACTTCCACTTTAGGAACCTTCGACACCATCCCGCAATCAGCCTCCTTTGAAGCCGCCATCGACCCAAGAGGCGAGCATCTTCAACTTCCCAAAGACGATCTTCTTCGAGAGCGCCTCGACACTCTCGCTGCAACCTTCACCGGGTCACCCCGGGAATCACTAAGACAACTCCGCGCCCACCTCCTGCAAAATTGTAGCTATTCGCTCGAAGTCGACATTCCTGAGGGGAGCGATCCACTCGAAGACTTTCTCTTCGAATCCCGCAAAGGCTACTGCACTCATTTCTCCAGCGCCGGAGCCCTACTCGCCCGCGCATTGGGGTTCCCCTCCCGCGTCGCCTTTGGATGGTCCGGAGGTCGCTACTACGAGGGACAAAATTTCTACGTCTTCCGCGGTCGCGAAGCCCACGCCTGGACCGAGATTCATCTCAAAGATCACGGCTGGGTCATCTTCGATACCACTCCGATTTCACGAGGGGAAGGATCCCCTAGTATCGCCAACCAAGATGAAGAATCGCCCACCGATTTTAACGAAATGACGGACGAGAGCGTTACCGTCGGCTCGCTTGCTCCACTAAAAAACGTCGCCCTCGGCGTTGGCTCCATTGGCCTCGTAACCTTTATCATTGCGGTCATTGCCCGTCGCCCCACAGAAAAGGATGCCGCCACCCGCTCTACCTCCAACCACCTTCCACCTAGCCCTAACTACCTCACCCTTTTCAAACGAGCCTGCTCCGCCCACGGATACCCTCTGCCCACCGGCCGCACACTCCGCATGCACCTCAATCTCATCCCTGCCCCCGCCTTCGCCACTGACCTCCTAGACTACCACTACGCCGTCCAATACGCCGACGTCCCAAGAGACAAAAAAAAGGAAAAGTCCCTTTCTCAACAACTACGCCGCTGGGAGCAAGAGAGACCTTAGGTTCCAAGAGAAACACCCAATGAAAGGCAATCGTAATCATTGGAGGAATGATCCCTGGTGTCATTCTATTTGCTATCCTCAGGATCTCGTTGGACTGGGGACTGACAATCGCTTCTCTCAACACGCTCCTCTTACCGATGTCATTCTTGGAGGAATTCTGCTCGGCCTGATATCGAGCTCCGTTCTGCTCCCCTCTCTATCTGGTCACGCCTCTCCTTCCTTTCGCTGACTCCTCTCTCCTCCTGCTCATCCGCCTGCCCCGCCAAGAAGGCCTCATACTCGAAGCTCCGGCGACCAGGCCCTATCCCTCCAGCCTCAGTCTCACCGCCTTCGAAAAGGTCTGAGTCTGCCGGGGCATGTAACACTTACACTGCGAATAACTAATCCTCCTCCCGGATCACCTTCAAAAACGGTTCGAGATATTTAGTCGCTTTCGCCTCCCCGATTCCCTTCACCAGTATACCTGCTTCCCTCGTCGATGGCCTCAACCTCGCCAAATGCTCCAACGTTTGATTTGAAAAGATGACATAGGCCGGCACGCGTTCGGATTTTGCCATGCGATTCCGGACATCCTTCAATCGCTCATAAAGCTTCGCATCAAATCCCAGGTCCTCTAAAACCACGCCATCATCCGACACTTTAGAGCCCCCGCCTTGCACCGGCCACTCAAGAGCGTAGCTGGTCTTTCCTAACATCACTTGCTCGCCGCGTTGAGTGAGAGTCACGAGAGGATACTCGCCCATCTTGGTCACCAGCAGGCCACCGTCATGCAAACTCCGCGCCAGCGCGTTAAGGTAAGCTGTGCCTTGTTCCTTGAGCATTCCGTAGGTTTTCAGCTCATGTAATCGCACGCGCAGCACTTCCTGAGACTTGCTCCCCAATAACATTTGCACAATTCGCCCTCGCCCAAAGATGCCTTCCCAACCCGTCGCGGTCCGACGTGACATTCGTGCCACACCACTGAGAAATTTGCGCACAATTAAATCCTCATCCTCGGTCGGCGCCCTTCTTTCGCTGCTCTCCTCTCCCCGGCAAACATCGCAACTCCCGCACAGCGGCGCATTGATCTCCCCAAAGTATTCCAAGACCCACTGCTGACGGCAGGTATTGCCATAGCAAAACTGGACCATCTTCTCCAGCTTCTCGCGATCCCGTCGTTCCTTTTCCTCCAACGCCGCTTCATCGAGCACCAAATCCCGAGCCAACACTTCCGGCTTGAGTAACCTCGTCCCCTTCGCCCGCGATCCCGACACATCGAAGCGCTCGATCCATCGACCTCTCAGCAATGCACCCAGCGCCGCCCCAATCGCCATCCCATTCTTAGCTCCGATCGCCTCCTTGATCTGATCCAAGGTTTCATGCGTCTCAAAATTCTCGTCCGCGTGATTGAGAAAGTATTGATAGACATCGCGAATCATCCCCGCGCCGGGATTCACACCATCAATGAAAAATTCCTGCGTCCGAGTGTCAGCATAATTGAAGAGCAACTCACAAAAAGCCGCTTCCCCGTCACGACCTGCGCGACCCGCTTCCTGATAGTAAGCCTCCACCGAACCCGGGATTTCAAAGTGCACTACGAAGCGCACATCCGAGCGATCGATTCCCATGCCGAAAGCATTCGTCGCCACCGCGATGTCCGCTTTTTTGGAAATAAAAGCATTTTGGGTATCTTCACGCTCCTGGTCACTCATCCCACCATGATAGGCGACACACTTCAGCCCCCATGAATGAATCGTCTCGGCCACTTCCTCAACTTTCTTTCGCGTGGCACAATAAACGATCCCAGTCTTGTGCGCCTTCAGCACCTTTTGCAGTCGCGCGTATTTCTGCGCCACCTTCTCCACCGCCGTCACGGTAAAACTGAGATTCGGACGCTCAAAGCCGCTAATATTTTCGAAAGGCTCACGAAGTTGCAGCACCTTCCGAATATCCTCCCGGACTATTGGCGTGGCCGTCGCGGTAAGAGCCACACACTGGGGACGACCGAGCGCCTCCAGCGCTTTCCCGAGCCTCATGTAATCCGGCCGAAAATCGTGTCCCCATTGGCTCAAGCAGTGCGCCTCATCAATCGCCACCATCTCAATGGAAACATCCTTCAAGGCGTCCATAAACGAGGAGGCCTTAAATCGCTCCGGCGCTATGTATACCAGTCGATAATCCCCCCTCCGCATTCCATCCAGTCGTTCCTTCTGCTCCGGCCAACTTAAAGTCGAATTAATCAAGGTCACGGCAACGTCCCGCTCAACCAACGCATCGACCTGATCTTTCATCAGCGCGATCAGCGGGCTCACCACTAAGGTCACCCCTTCCCGACAAAGCGCTGGCAGTTGGTAACAGAGTGACTTACCACCCCCCGTCGGCATGACCACCGAGCCGTCCTGTCCCGAAAGAATATCCCCAATCACCACTTCCTGCCCGTCGAGGAAGTCTTCGAATCCAAAGACTTCCCTCAAAACTTCCCGCGCGCGGCTAAGAGACGACATCACAGACATTCAAATGAACACCTATCGAAAGTGCAAGAAAATCAATTCAGTTGCATGGTTCTGGAGAAATGGCACGTTCACAGCCGCGAAAACAAATGAAAACAATATCACTCATTACAGCCGTCTCGCTTCTTGCCTCATCCTTCGTCTTTGCCGGCGGAGAGGGCTGGACCAGCGACTTCGCAGCAGCGAAGGCCCAAGCCGCAAAAGAGGGCAAAGACCTCCTCATCGACTTCACCGGCTCCGACTGGTGCGGCTGGTGTATCAAACTCAACAAGGAAGTCTTCCAACACGATCCCTTTAAGAAAGGCGTCGCTGATAAATTCGTCCTCGTGGAACTCGATTACCCAAGAGACAAATCGAAGTTAGACGAAAAGACGATTAAGCAAAATGATGAGCTTAAAAGCACTTACGAACCACAAGGATTCCCGACGATCCTCCTGACCAATGCCGATGGAAAACCATACGCTCAAACCGGATATCAAAAAGGAGGTCCCGAAGCCTACGTGAAACACCTCGACGAGCTTCGTGTTAAAAAAACAGACCTCATGAAAAGCTTCGAAGAGGCCGACAAGCTTGAAGGCGTTGCCAAAGCCAAAGCTCTTGTCGAGGCTCTCGGCACACTCAGACCCCAGCATCACAAACATTACTCGGATAAAATCGGAGCGATCGAAAAGGCCGATCCAGAAGACAAGTCCGGTTTTCTTAAGGAGCAAAAATTTCGTGCTGCAAAATCAGACCTCGAAAAGCAGCTGAGCACCGCCATGCGGGCTCAAAAACCTGAAGATGCGATAGAAGCCGTCGATAGCTTCATCGCCAAGCACAATCCCGAAGGCGCCGAGAAGCAGGAAATCCTCGCGAACAAAGTTAACATCTACATGTCCCAGCAGAAATTGGACGAAGCCGAAAAAGCCCTAGACGAGATCATCGCAGTCGATGCGAACTCCCCGATGGGAACTTCCGCAGCCGGCTTCAAACCTAGGTTAGCAGAAATGAAAAAGAAAGCAGCGGCGAAGAACACCGAAGAAGCTGCCGATAAGCCTGCAGAGAAATCCGAATAGCTTTAACAATTACGACTCCACTAGAAAGCGCGCAGGGACAAGCAAGCCCTGCACGCTTTTTTTATTTCGTCCCACTCGGTTTCAACTTCAGAGAAAAAGCGGAAATAGCGCGCCCGCTACTTCCGGCACATTATCTTTGTGAATATTGTCCGGCCGGTCCTGATTGGCATATTCATTTAATGAAGTCAGATCAAGGACCCCGCCCTGAGCCATCGCTGAGCTGATCATTGTGTAGAGTGATTGTTTGAGCCTTCATCCGAAACATCATCCACATCAAAGATTAAGGGATGATGACGCGAAGCCACAAAATGTGTTAAGATTTCGTAGACTCTAGAAAACAAAGTCATCTTCCCCGAGAATCTGCACCTCGGTCTCCAGCTCCACACCGCGCTCTGCTTTCGCGGTCGCTTTAATCTGATCGATCAAGGCCAAAACATCCGCAGCCTTGGCCTGTCCCCGGTTCACGATAAAGTTGCCGTGCTCGGGCGACACTTCGGCTTTTCCAACTCCCGATTCCTTAAGGCCCAATTCATCAATAAGCTGCCCAGCACCAATGATTTCGGGATTTTTAAAGGTGCATCCCGCACTCGCTGCTTTTGGCTGCGTGGCATTGCGATGATGGCGCGATTCATCGAGCAATTCCTGAATCCTTTCTCCGTTTGATTCCTCACCCTGGAAGGTTGCCGAGAGTGCGTAGTTCCGGCGAAACTCGGGCACGCTGCGATATCTCGCATCGATTTCCTCCCGGCTTCGCGTTCTTACTTCGCCGTCTTCGTCAAAAAAGGTCGCGTCGATCACCTGATCAAAAGTCTCAATTCCCATCGCGCCCGCATTCATCCGAAGACCTCCGCCAACGTTTCCGGGAATTCCTTCCATCCACTCGAATCCGCCAATGCCATTTTCACGGGCCACGCTGGCAACCTTCTTAAATCGTGCTCCCGCTCCAGCCCGAATAATGTTTCCTGCCGCCACCACTTCGCCAAAGGAATCTCCTTTGGGATGGATCACCGCGCCACGAATCCCTCCATCACGAACCAAGAGATTGGATCCCCGTCCTACCACGCGGACCGGAATCCCCCGGGCCCGACAAAAGTTCACCGCATTGGCAAAGCTCTCGAAGTCACTCGGCTCGATCCAAAACTGAGCCGGACCCCCTACGCGAATCGTGGTGTGCTTCGACATCGGCTCATAGAGCTTCACATTCTCCACCCCGGCCTCTCCTTTGATCTCCTCAATCACCTTGAGATCTTTCACCAGCTTATTTCCCGCCTCGTGGACATTCCCAGCCCCCAGAGTGAGAAATAGATCGTCCTCTGCCAAAAGATTCCCGATGTGATGATGCGCCGTTTCGAGGTCTGGCAGATAAACCGCTTTCGTATCCCCATGAGCATGCACCGCATCCACAATGGTCTGCCCGCTCACACCCTCAATAGGATCTTCACTCGCCGCATAAACCCGCGTCACAAAAACCAAATCCGCAGATTGCAGGGCTTTTCCAAATTCATCGGCCAGCTTCTGCGTCCGGCTATACCGATGCGGTTGAAAAAGAACCAACACACGCCCCCGGTCAAAAGTCCGCGCCGTCTGCAGTGTCGCCGCGACTTCCGTCGGATGATGCCCATAGTCATCCACCACCCGAAATCGTTTCGAAAGATACTTCGTTTCGAAGCGCCTCTTCGCGCCCGCGAAGGAACTCAGCGCCCGGGCCGTCTTCTGAAAATCAACCCCACACAAATCTCCAATCGCCAGCGCACCCAGAGCATTCAAGACATTGTGCAATCCGGGAATCCCCAACTGAACGCGCCCCATTTCCTTCCCACGGAAACTCACGGTAAAACTCACCGTTCCGATCTGCTCTAAAATATTCGTGGCGGTCCAATCGGCGTCTTTCCAGCCGTATGAAATCGAGCCCGCTCGCGGTCTGCACAAACTCGTCGCCTCCTCGCACTCCGCACAATAAATCGACGCTCCGCTCGTCTGATCCAGAAGCGTATTGAAGACCTCCCGAATCTGCTCAATCCCACGAGTGTAAAAATCCAGGTGCTCTTCCTCCACATTGAGCACGATGACATGCTTCGGCTTGTAGAGCGCCAGCGTTCCGTCCGACTCATCACCTTCCGCGACCAAAAACTCCCCTTCCTCGTTCCACTCGGCATTCGACCCCAATACCGGAATCTCCGCACCCACATAATGACATGGCGCGAGTTCCCCCTTCCGCAAAATATGCGCAATCATCGACGAAGTCGTTGTCTTGCCATGCGTTCCGGAAACAATCACGCCCGACTTGGTATGCAAAATCGCCGCGAGGCATTCCGCCCGTCGAAAAGTCGAAGTTCCGGCCTCCGTCGCCGCCGCCAAAGCCGGATTCTCTGGACGAATCGCAGACGAATAGATCACCGCGTCCACGTCCTTCACCGCCTCCGCCGAATGGGGAGTCGAAAATTCCAATCCGCTGCTCCGCAAACGCTCGGTCTCGCCCGAAGTCACCCGGTCAGATCCGCTCACCCGATGCCCCATCTCCAACAAAAGACGAGCCAACCCGCTCATCCCAGATCCGGCAACTCCAATCAAATGCACCCGCAAGGGTTCGTCCCGATTGAGAAGCTTTTCGCTGAATTCCTCGATGGTCATCCTTCTATCACAGTGGCAATTTTCTCCGAAGCATCAGACACCGCGAGCGATTTCATAGCAACCGACATCGTCTCGATGATCTCCCCATTCAGACTGGTCAGCATATCCCGAATGCTTTCTACATTTAAATCATCCTGCTGCTTGAGAACCGCAGCGTTCGCTTCTTCATAGACTTCGGCATTCGCAGTCTGATGATCATCGGCGGCAAAAGGATAAGGCACTAACAAGGCAGGCAAACCCACCCGACTCAACTCGGTCAAGGAAGATGCTCCCGAACGGGCCACACAGAAATCCGCAGCCGCGTAGGCCGACGGCATTTGGTCACAAAATGCCAAAACCTTGTATCCTTTTCGGTCTCCCACCTGCGCCTTCACGCGGTCAAAATCCGCCTGCCCTGCCAAATGCAGGACCTGCCATTCAGTCCCCTCGCTTCCCGTCACCACCAGTTCATTGAGATTCTGCGCTCCCTGACTTCCGCCCATCACGAGCAAAGTCTTTTTCTTGGGATTGAGATCAAAAACATGACAAGCCGCATGCCGACTCGGCAAAGTCTCCAGCTCATCGCGCACTGGCGTCCCGGTAATTCTCGTTTCGACTTTCGGAAAATGCTCCGCCGCGACTTCCAGTCCCAACAGCACCTCGGTGCAGCACTCGGCTGTCATTAAATTAGAACGACCCGGCACCGCATTGGAATCGTGCACATAAGTCCGCACGCCCAGTTTCGACCCCGCATACACCGGCGGAAAGGAAGTAAAGCCGCCCATTCCCAAAACAACATCAGCATTCTCCCGCTGAATAATGGCCCGACATTGCTTGATCGTCTTCCGCAGCCCGAAGAGGAAGGGAATCATTCTCAGCGAAAAAGTCGGTGGTTTCGCAATCGCCTTCACTGTCTCGAAGTTCAGGTTGGAATATTTCTTGGAAGCCTGGGCATCGACCTTCTTTTCTGAAATCAAGAGGAGAACCTCGTGCCCCCTCGATTTCAGCTCCTGTGCGACTGCGATTCCGGGAAAGAGATGCCCTCCGGTTCCTCCACAGGCGATGATGATGTTTAAAGGATTAGACACGTTGGAAAAATTGAGAATGAAAGGTTGGTGCAGATGTTCAACCGCGAAATATAAGAAAGCTTCGCCTCCGGGGATTGACACGGCGTCTTTGCTCAGGCATCAAACGCCTCGTGAGCAAAAAGGTCCAAATTGTTGTCATTCGACGAGCCGCCCTGTGGCTGGCCTCGGCGCGTGTGCAGTGATTGATTGTTGATCGTTGAACTCGGAGGCGCCCGGCAAATGACGCTTCCTTGAATGATTTCTCACCCATCGGAACGTCGCGACCTGGTCCTCCTTTTCCCAGGCCATTCATGAAACCGACTACCCAAACATCCGAAGCAAGAGGCACCGCCCTCATGCTGATCTCCATTGTGTTCTTCGCCTTGAACATCTTTGTGGTCCGCGCGCTCGCGCTCGCATGTCCTGGCTGCACCGGATGGCAGGCCAAGCTATTTCGGGGCTTGGCAGGAATCATCTTCGTCGCTTTTTTCTACGGATTCGGGCAGCGCGAGCAATGGAAGTCTCTCTTCAAAAGCCCGCTCATGGTCTTGCGGGGGATCCTCGGAGACAGCCTCATTCTCGGCGCAACCCACATGGTCAATCGTCAGACTTCCAAAATCAGCCCACCCATGGCATCACCTCAACCAACAAAGTCATGACAACGTCAGAAAAAACACAGCAGTACCTTCTCCAAACATATGGACGGTTTCCCCTCACCATCGTGCGGGGCAGCGGAACCAAGGTGTGGGACGACCGCGGACGTGAGTATCTCGACTTCTGTGCCGGCATCGCCACCTGCTCGATCGGCCACTGCCATCCAGCTCTTTCCAAAGCGATCGCCGACCAGGCGCAGACGCTCATGCACTGCTCGAATCTCTATGCCGGAGACAAACAAGCCGACCTCGCCGAGCTTCTTGTCGAAGGCATTATTGGCGAGCCCGGAAAGATCTTCTTTTCCAACTCCGGCGCGGAAGCCAACGACGGCCTGATCAAACTCGCACGGAGATTTGGAGCCGAAAGCGACCGGCACGAAATCATCACCTTCAGCAAAGGTTTCCACGGTCGAACCATCGGAGCAATGTCTGCCACCGCACAGGGAAAAATCCACGAGGGCTTCGGTCCGCTCTTCCCTGGCTTCGTATACTCCGACTTTAATGACCTCATGGCCGCCAAAGCCGCCATCACCGACAAAACGGCAGCCTTCCTCGTCGAGCCCATCCAGGGCGAAGGCGGAGTGAATGTCGCCACCAAGGAATTTCTCGAAGGTCTCGCCGCCTTCGCTAAAGAGCACAACCTTCTCCTTCTCTTGGATGAAGTCCAAACCGGCTTCGGGCGGACCGGCGAAATCAACGGCTGGGAAGCCATCGCTCCCGACATCCAACCCGATGCCGTCTCTTGGGCCAAAGGAATGGGCGGTGGATTCCCCATCGGAGGCTTTTGGGTTTCGGATAGGCACTCCCCCCTCCTCGGCCCCGGCAGTCACGGCTCTACCTACGGCGGCAACGCCCTGGCCTGCGCCGCCTCCCTCGCGGTCGTGCAAACGATCATCTCGGAAAACCTCATCGAGAACGTCAAAAAAAGAGAAACCCAAATCCGTGAAACCATCACGGCCTGGAATCATCCCGCCATCACTGGTATCAAAGGCCACGGTCTCCTCCTCGGAGCCAAACTCGACGAGAGCAAACTCAGTATTCCGGAAGGAAAGGTGCCCTCGATCTACCTCGCCATCGCCCTCATCGAAGCAGGGTCCCTCCACGCGCCCGCCGGCCCCGACGTCGTCCGCCTCATCCCACCGCTCAACGTCACCGCAGAGGAAGTCGATCAGATGCTCGAGATCCTCAAGTCAGTCTTGGACAAGCATCTAAAGTAACCCTCCAAAGAAGCCGAGAACTCCAACTTTTAACTACTTTTCCCCACCGTTGTAGATCGTCCCACCAGCCCGCAGGTAGTTCTGCAGCGGCTTGATCGCCGCTTCGCGTTCGATGTCCCGGAAAACCGCGATCCCGCGCTTTTCCAACTCCTCCGGCCAGGTATCCAGCTTCGGACCTTCGTCAAACCCGACCTTTTCGGCATCCGAGGTCCGGGCCCCACACACCACGCTTTTCACTCCGGACCAGGGAATCGCTCCCAGACACATCGAACAAGGCTCGACACTGGTCACAAGTTGCAAATTGGGTCGCACCGATTTACTCAGGTCATGGGTTTTCAAGATGTTCTGCGCAAAAGACAACGCGAGAATCTCGGCATGAGAAATAGAGTATCCTGATTCCACCACCAGATTCACTCCGAGAGAAACCAGCTCACCTGAATCAGAATCAAACACCGCCGCACCGAACGGGCCGCCGGATTCCCGGGAAACATTCTCGTCTGCCAACTTAATCGCCAAAGCCATGCGGGATTCGATGGTCGGAAACATTTCGCTCAGCGAACTTTCAAAATCACCGATCCAATTCGGATAATTTACCCGAACACTGAGAGTATGAGAAAGAGGGTTCATTCAATAAAGAAACTTGGCTTCCCTGAAACCTAACCTACTTGACTCCCCAAAGACACCTTTACTCCCGAATTTTCCATCATTGATCCCCCAGAGATGAATTTGCAGACTCCTACGCTTTCATGAAAAAATCTTGCCTCCTGACCCTCGTCACGGTCATCGCCATCCCCGTCCTCGGACAGCTCTCAAAGGACGGCTCCCAACGAAAAGCCCCACCCAAAGGCTGGACCAAGTTCGAATGGGCTCAAAAGAAAGATATCCTCCTCAAACATTTCGCTCCGACCACCGAGGAGCTCGCCGCCATCGACAAGGCTCTTCCCACCAAACTTTCGGTCGAACCTAAAAACCCCCGCCGCATTCTCCTATTCTACAAATGCTACTACCCGCACAGCTCTATCGCCACCGGTATCGCGGCTTTTGAAAAAATGGGCCAGGCCACCAAAGCCTTCACAATCGACAGCACCGACGACCCCGAAAAGTTCTCCGCGCAAAACCTCGCGCAATACGACGCCATCCTTCTCAATAACTCCGCCGGCTACGAAACCTTCCTCAACAAGACCCAACGTCAGTCTCTTCTCGATTTCGTTAAATCCGGCAAAGGTCTTATCGGCATCCACGCCGCTGCCGATGCCTGCAAGGAGTGGAAACCCGGGGCCGATCTCATGGGCGGCGTCTTCGAATGCCACCCCTGGACCTCCAAAGGAACTTGGGCTCTCAAAGTAGAATCTCCTCTTCATCCGCTCAACACGGCCTTCGACGAAACGGGCGACTTCATCAACGACGAGATTTATCACTACCGCAACGGTTCCTTTTCCACCGACAGATCCCGCGTCCTCCTCAGTCTCGACATGGAACAGCCACGCAATTTTTTGGGTAGCGGACTGCAGGAAAAAAATGCCGGGGTCATTGCAAAAGAAAACAACTATCCGGTCGCCTGGCTCCACCAACATGGCAAAGGCCGCGTCTTCTATTCCAACCTCGGCCACAACCATTCGACCTACTGGAATCCCAAAGTCCTGCAACACTATCTCGACGGCATCCAATACGCCCTCGGCGATCTCGAAGCCGACGCCACGCCTTCCGGGAAACTTTCCCTTACTACCATCGCACCCGCCCCGGCCAAGCGTATCGTCTTTCTAGCCGGCCGACCATCCCATAAATCTGGCGATCACGAATTCCGCGCCGGCTGCCTTCTTCTCGCCAAAGCTCTCAACACCCAGAGCGACCTCCCCATGAAGGCCGAGGTCATTTCCGGCTGGCCCAAAGACGACACGGTGCTCGATGATGCCGCCGCCCTTGTCATCTACTGCGATTCCGACTCCGTTCACCGCGAGCAATACAAACGCCTCATGGAACTCCACGAAGAAGGCTCCGGCATTTTCTTCATGCACTACGGCGTGCATCCCAAGAAGCCCGAGGACGGCAAAAATTATTACCTCCCCACCGTCGGTGGCTTCATGGAATCCGGCTTCTCGGTAAATCCAAAATGGGCTGCTGATCTCAATGCAACCTCCGATCATCCCATCCGCCGCGGTTGCGAAGAACCCGTTCCCGTTTACGACGAATGGTATTACTCCCTCCGCTTCGCTGAAAACGCAATCCCACTCGTCACAGCTATCCCCACCAAAGACAACATGGTCGCGGAATCCAACCTATGGAACGAGAACGCCACCATGAACTATGGCAAACCTCAAAACCTCGTCTGGGGATTTGAGAACTTCGACGGCACCCGCGGCGGCGGCTTCACCGGCGGGCACTACCACCGCAACTGGGTTATCGACGGTTACCGCAAGATGATCCTCAACACCATCGTCTGGATTGCCGGCATGGATGTTCCTGAAGGCGGCGTGAAGTCCGAAAAAATCACCGAGGAGCAAATAAACGCCAATCTCGATCAAAAGGAAAACATGACGCACATCAAGCTCCCCTTGAAAACCGCCATGGACTACCGCCTCGCCGAACTCCGCTCACGCGCCGAGCGGAAGAAATCCGCCAAAGAAAAAAAATCACCATTAAAAGAAAAACCCGCATCCATTGACGAGCCACTCTCCATCACTCCTTGGCGTCTGCTTTTAGACAAAGACCTCGTCCAGTGGGAAAAGTGGCTCGGTGTTTCCGGCGAAAAAAAAGCTCCACTCGGCCTCAACAATGATCCGCTCAAGGTCTTCTCAGTCATCGAAAAAAACGGCAAACCAATCCTTAAGATTTCTGGTCAAATCGATGGCGCTCTCACCACAAAAAAAGAATTCGAGAACTACCACCTCTCACTCCAATTTAAATGGGGCGAAAAGAAATGGGAACCCCGCCTCAAATCAAAGCGCAACTCCGGCCTCCTTCTACACAGTGTCGGCAACCACGGAACGATCCTATCCGCCTGGAAAAAATCGCTTGAATATCAAATCCGGGAAGGTTCGGCAGGCAGATTTAATTCGACCGTCGGAACCACGACCGGCTCCAACACTGCGAAGCACGAGCTCCACGAAAAGCCCCACGGCGAATGGAACAATATCGACGTCTACACCATCGCCAACCAGATGATTTTCCTCATCAATGGTGAGATTAGCCATATTCTTCAAAAAACTCGCGAGGTGACACAGCACGGCCTCACTCCCCTCACCAGGGGCCAGATCCAACTCCAATCCGAGGGTTCCGAAATCTTCTTCCGAGATATCAGGATCCGCAACCTCCTCGAATTCCCTCCGGCGATCAAAGCCGTCATAAAAAAGTAACCGAAAATTTTACTTCAGGCACCCGCAAGCAGGCCGCAGGGAACCCTGATTCCGCACTAAAATTGAAAATTTCGGCTACTTTTTCTTCGGCGGCATGAAGCTTCCCGCTCCGGGCGTAAAGTCCCACGGATCGGTCTTCTCTCCCAACCTCTCTAGGAACGCACCCGAAGAAAACGCGAGGAAGAAATTCTCATCACCCTTCGCATGCCGCGTCCGCGCATACACCGCCTTCATCTCCGGCAACACCGACTTCGCCGATTCTCCCATTAACTCAATCGCTCGACACGCCCGCAAGGCCACCGCCCAAGTCGAATTGTCCAACTCGTTCACCAGAACCTTTAGGGCGTTGGGACCAGAGGCTTTTCTCTGAGCTAACAAGGCCGCCGCCTCGATTCGAACATCAGCAACCGGATCTTTCAACAGTCCAATCAAAAGCGATTTCACCGGCTTTCCAATCTCCCGATCCCGCAAGGAAATCACCCCCCAGAATCTCTTGGAAGAATCATCAGATGACAAAGCCTTCACTCCCACCTCAACATTCCGCCCCACTGAATCAGCCACTTCCCACACCCCCTTCAGATAAGGACCAAAAACTAGTTCTTTCCCCACAATTGTATCCGCAATCGGAAGCTTTGAATCATTGACCCAATCAGCCATCACCCCTTCGGGTAAACATCCAACATCTCCAGTTTCCCAGCGGAGACGTCGCAAGGCCCTCCGAGCATCACCCAAAGCCTTGCCTTCTTTTGAAGACATTTTCTGATCTAGGATATTCCGAGTATTCTCCGGATCAGCTTCACAATCATAAAACTCTTCAGCCTTCCTCGACGGCAGCAGGTAATGCGCCTGTCCCACGGACAACTTCATCCCCGTTTCTTGATACCGATACATCTCCTGCCGAATCTCTCCGAGATCTGAGAAAACGGACCGCTGATTCCACGAATAGTGTGGATGGTAATTTCGAATATACAACCACCGCCCATTCCTCACCGAACGCGCGCAATCAAACACTTCATCAACCCGGTCCCGCGCGCCATAAACCCATTCCCTTTCTTGCCCTTTACCAATCACACGACTCTTCGACATCACCTTGGGCACCTCCAAACCCGCCAAACTCAACACCGTCGGCGCAAAGTCCACAAAACTCACCAGACGATCCGTCTTTTCTCCTGCCTTCGGCGCACCAGCCACCAAATGCCGCCATTTCTGGGGCACCCTAATCATCAAAGGCACGCGCATCCCCGAGTCCGTCAGCAATCTCTTATGGCGCGGCATTCCCGAACCATGGTCGGAGTAAAAAAAGACAATCGTCTCTTCCTCCAACCCATCATCTTCCAACTCCTTAAGAATCCGCCCGACATTCTGATCCATTACGGTAACGCAATCATGATAACGCGCCAGCCCTTTCCGCACCACCGGAGTATCGGGATAGTACGAGGGAACTCTTACTTCCTTCGGGTCGTGAACCTCACCAGGCGGAAGCTTCGACTGCACTTCCTTCTGAAACACCTCATGCGGCCAAACCATCGTGCGTGATTGGTGCGAGGTCATGTCATTAAAAATCGCAAAAAATGGCTGCCCGTTTTTCTTTCCCCGCCAATGAGCCTTCGCACTCGACTCATCCCAACAAGCCTCCACCAAGCGCCCCGCATCGGCCGAGTTGTAATCGGTCTTCACATTGTTTGTGGTGTAGTAACCCGCTTCCCGTAAATACTCCGGAAAGCCCCGCACCCCCTTCGGCAATGGAAAAGCGGAACGCATCTGCCCCGTCCCCGTCGTGGTGGGGTACATTCCCGTGATCAAACACGAGCGCGAGGGTGAACACACCGGATAAGCAGCGAAGGCATGAGTGTAGAGAATGCTCTCCCTCGCGAAGGCATCGAGATTCGGCGTAATGGCATCCTTGTCACCATAGCATCCCAAAGTAGGGCTCATATCCTCCGCCACGATCCACAAAATATTCGGCCGCTCCACCTTCCCTGTCTTGGCCGCAATCTCCCGCGCGCGAATCTTGCGAAATTTCACTACGCCACCTTTCCCATGATGCTGAATCCCAAAGTATCCCTTCAACTGCTTCCCGTTCTTCAAATCCGAAACCAACTCGCCATTCACCCAGCTCCGAATCCGCTCTCCCTCGGCCCTCACCCGAAAGTGATTCCACTCTCCCTCTTTCAAGGCTCCCTTCTCCTTGCTCAACCATCCGCCAAGCCCAATCCCGTAGACTCCTCCCGGAATCTTTCGGTCAATCTCGATCTGATACCCCTTCGGTTTCCCCTTTGCACCCTGGCACCGGAAAGCCAGCCCCGAATTAAATCCCTCATAATCCGGCAGCATCACTTCCAGCTCTGCCTCAAAATCACTCATTTGAATATCCGACGTCACCCAAACGTTCAACTTGGACATCAAATGCAGCTCGCCATTCTTCGCATCGAACTGCTCCACCTTCGCCCGCGGGGTCCAGCCTTTCGTCGATTTCCCATCGAATAACTCCACCCACTCGCCCTGCACCCAACCCATTCCCATCAATAAGACCACCAAGAATTTCATACCCCACTCCACACCATTCCGCCCCACACCTCCAAGCTATAAATCAAACTCAATCTCCCCTGCCTGAAAAGCCGCCTATAATGCTTAGCAAGGTAGACTTCCTGCATAACCTCCGGGATCCATGTGGGGAATCTAACCTCTTGGCTACCACCTAATGATGCTTTTTCGAACAATCAACCTCATAACCTGCCTTGCCTCAGTCCTCTTGCTGAAGACCTGCAAGCGCTCCTTTAGCGACCAAGCTCAGGACCTATCCGTCTTACGATTTTCCGAAAATGGAGCCCCGGTCACCATGGATCCCGTCCAGTCGGCGACGCAATATGCCAATCTGATGACAACGACCATCTCTACGAATACAAATATCTTGCCCGCCCTCACGAGCTGAAGACACGGCTCGCGGAAGCCATTCACCAACCCGATCCCAGACGCGAAAAGGAACACCTCTCGCTCACCGGCGACATCCCCTCGCACAATAGTTCATCCAAAGGCTACCCCTTCAAACCCCGCTTCCCAAGCGCCAAAACCCAGTGCGCCGAGAGTAACCCTCCCCTCAAATCAGTCGCCGCCGCAAACACCTCGTCCATGCACCAAGTCGCCTGCTGGCTTTCCTTAGGGCTGGGCACCCCCAATACGAATCCACTCAACAATAAATAATCTCGCTGGCCAATCCCGGAATCTCATCCAAAATATCCGGATGCAACTCGAGATCGAATACTGCGCCCAGTGAAATTACCTTCCCGAAGCTGACCGTGTGTCGGCTGAAATCGAACAAGCCATCGGCAAGCAAGCCAAGCTCGTCGCTGGATCCGGCGGCATCTTCGAAATCCGCAAAGACGGCGAAGTTATCTGGAAAAAACAACACAGCGGCCACTTCCCCAAAACCGGCGAAGCCGCGGCTCTTTTCTAGGAGAAAGTTGTTCCCTTCTGCGGAGCTTTGCGTTTAGTCCGGGCCCTCTCATCGGAGCTTAGCTCGGAATCTGCCTCTTCGTTGCTTCTGGAAAGGAAAAGGGGCAGAAGTTAAATAACCCAACTCCCCTCGTCCACGGTACTCACGACTCTCTGATGCCGAGATTCTTGCCCAAGGTGAAGCCTGAACCTCAATCCCAGAGCACTTCATCCTCATTCTTCTTTGCCCTACCGGACTCCCTTTCAATCGCCGCCGGAACCAGAAGCACTTCAAATTCAGATCAAAGCCCGCGGTGCCTGTTAGGCCTCAGGCTTTTTTATTGCTCCAAGGCCTTCTTCACCGTCTCCCCCACCCGCTTCCCCTGTAAAGCAATGGCGATCGATTTGTAATGATAAGGATCTTTGTAGTAATCCGGGCGGCCTTTTGAAATGCCGTGCAGGTCATTGATCGTCGCTCTATATTTTTGAGCCAGCTCCCGAACAATTCGATTCCGCTCATCAATCCTCGGATTCAGCTTGTTCTGATTACTAGTCGATTGAAGCGGTGTCGAGAGAGCCAGAATGAGCTTCGCTTTGGGCGCTTTTTTTCGAATCAGCTGCAAGGCCTTTTCATAACCTGCCCGATATTCCTCTTCGGAGTATCCCATACCATGGAGGCCATTGTTGAAGTGAATCACAGCATACTGGTAGTGACTGAACATCGCATCCAGCTGGGCAAAAAAGGCCGGGTCGGAAACACAGGCCGAAGTCGCAAAACGCGCACAGCTCGCCTTTCCCTGCAATTGCTTCTCAGCCACCTTGAAATACCCTTTGGTAATCGAATCTCCCACCAACATTACCCGGGGAAGTTTCTTATCGGTGGCTTTGGCGATCCAAATATCACACCACTCGGTTCCTTCTCGATGAATCGTTGTTTCCGCCCAAATTGGCGGCACCATCACAACGAATAAGATCAGCGTTTTTATCATCTATAATTCTCCACGTTCTTCTTTGTCGAGCTCGATACGGTCTTCGCGGTTCCGGGCTTTCACCCTTACATTGCGCTTCCCCCAACGCTCGACAATCATCTGCCTTTTCTTGCGGCGGAAATTCAACTCCTCCACTTCTTCATCAAGCTGAAGAAAGCCCTTATAGCGCCGCATATCCAACTCCCCGGCCTTCACCGCCGCTTCGATGGCGCAGCCTTTGTCGCCCTGATGTTTGCAATCGCGAAACTTGCATTGAAAAGTCAGCTCTTCGACGTCGGCGAAACTCTCGCGGAGCGTCTTTTCATCGGTCCACATCTGGACTTCACGAATCCCGGGATTGTCGACCAACATTCCACCGTCCGGCAAAACCACCAGCTCTCGAGCCACCGTGGTGTGACGACCTTTTCCGGTCACCTCATTCACCTCGCCAGTCCACAACCATTCCTCCCCAAGAAGCTGATTTACCAAAGTCGATTTCCCTACACCACTCGACCCCACCATCGTCAGCGTAATCCCCGACCTCAAATATCCACGCAAGACATCCAAGCCTTCCTTCCGCGTCGCACTCGTCACATAAACTTTCGCTTCAGGCATTAGCTCCTGAATCTCCTCCCGAGCTTTCTCGTTCACCTCTTCCTCGAGAAGATCCGACTTATTCACCAAGACCACACAATCCGCCCCGCTGCGGGACACGATGGTGTAATATCTCTCCATCCGACGCAGATTAAAATCCGGTCCCGCATCCGTCACCACCACCACAATATCGACATTCGCCGCCATCACCTGCTCCTGACTAGTTTTCCCCGGAGCCTTCCGTGAAAAGCACGTCCGCCGTGGTAACCTCGCCCGAATGATGTGCTCATCGTCATCACCCGCCCCCAACTCAATCGCGACCCAATCTCCCACCGCCGGCAGGTCGGCATCACAAGTCGCCTCGTGCCAAACTTTACCACCGACCACACAGTCCACTTCCTCCCCCTCATCAAGCAGAGCCGAGAAGTTGATCTTCGTTTCCCGAATCAACCGCCCCAGAACCCACTTCTGATCTGCAATCTCTGCATAAGAATTCGCAAAGAAGTCAGCCCATCCCAGTTCATCGAGAGTCATCTGACCAGAGTTCAAACCGGATCGACCCGAAGCGAAAGAGCCAAATCCTGCTTTGTAACCACTCCTAGGATGCCCCGCACGCCTTCTTAGAATACACGCGTGGAGGAATTTCTCGACAAAAAGGATCGCTGCCCAGAAGGCTACCTTACCTAGACCCCCTAAGAAGCCGGAGGCCTGTCAAAAGGACTCCGGCTTTTTCTTTTCCGCAATCAGACTTTCGCCCTGCACAAAAGCCTGTAGGTTCTTCCGTGTGGGACACGAAGATCGAGACTACATGAAACCCGGCTATGAGCCCTCCCGTCCTCCGCAAGGGCCTGATTATGGCAGACCTCCGGGAGCCTTCGACGGAGCCCCGGTGACCAAATGGCTCTTCATTTCCAATATCGCCGTCTTTTTCCTCGATATCCTTCTCACTCCCGAGGGCACTCTCGAGGGAAAATCACCACTGACTTTATGGGGATATTTCAGTGTCGACCAAGGATTTTACCACCTTCAAATCTGGCGCGTCCTCACCTTCCAATTCCTCCACGCTAACCCTGGTCATCTTCTCTCGAACATGATTGGCATTTATTTTTTCGCTCCCCACTTGGAGCGATGGATGAGTAGCCGGATCTTCACCTTTTACTATCTTCTTTGCGGTATCGCAGGAGTTCTCTTCTACACCTTCCTCGCCCTTTTCACCAATCTCTTTGGCGAGAACGGAACGATGAACCCAATGGTTGGTGCCTCGGCTGGGATCTTCGGAATTCTAGCCGCTTTCTACTTCATCGCCCCAAATGCCCGGGTCCTTCTTTTCTTTGTCATCCCTATGAAGATGCGGACTCTGGGAATTATTTTCTTCGCCTACGAGGTCCTCAATATTATCGGGCGTGGAGGAAACTATGGCGGATCAGTAGGCCACCTCGGCGGTGCCCTTCTTGGAATCCTCATCATGAAAAATTCCACCGCCAAGAAATTGCTCGCCTCCCTGGCCGCCATCGGAACCGGCACCGGCACGAAGAGCCATCCAAAAGGGAAATTTAAGGACGCCCAGATTGTGCGCGAGAGCAATCGCTCGCCCATTGAGATCACCGAAGAAGTGAACCGCATCCTCGATAAAATTTCCGAGGAGGGCATCCAGTCCCTCACTCCCAAAGAACGTGAAACCCTCGACCGCTCCCGCAAAAATTAATGACCGATGAAGAAATGATCTCATGCCGGGAGCCCGACCGCCAAATCGACCGCCTTCGCGCTATCATGCATCGTCTTCGCGCCCCCGGCGGTTGTCCATGGGACGCCGAACAAACCCACGATTCCCTCGTCTCCAATCTCATCGAGGAAACTTACGAAACCGTTGCCGCCATCAAGGCCAACGACGACGGAAACCTTCAAGAGGAACTCGGCGACCTTCTCTTGCAGGTTGTCTTCCACGCCGAGCTCGCGGAGGAAGACAATCGCTTCGATCTCAACGACATCGCCCGCGGGATTAGCGACAAACTCGTCCGCCGTCATCCACACGTGTATGGTGATTCTGCCGTCGGTACCACTGATGGCGTTCTGGCCCAGTGGGAGGACATCAAGCGCGCCGAAAAAGGCGACGAAGAAAAACCCTACCTCCACGGGGTTGGCAAAGGCCTCCCCGCCCTCCTCCGCTCCGCCAAGCTCCAAAAAAAAGCCAGCAAGGTCGGCTTCGACTGGCCCTGCACCGTGGGTATTGTCGAAAAGATCGACGAGGAACTTGCCGAGGTCCGCGAAGAACTCGCTGAACACACCGAGGGAGAGAAAGCTTCTCCCGAACTCGAGGCCGAGATCGGCGACCTTCTCTTCATTGTCACCAATCTCGCCCGCAAACTCGGCGTCGACCCCGAAGTCGCTCTCGAAGGCACCAACGAAAAATTCCTCCACCGCTTCGCCCAAATCGAGAAGGGACTCAAGAAACAAGCCTCCTCACTCGAAGAAGCGAGCCTCGAAGAAATGAATGAGATCTGGAACGCCGCGAAGTAGGGCTTATGACAAACGGTCTGCTCAGCTACAATAGCTGAGAGCCACCCCTCCTCTCAGCTTCCTCTCATGAACAGAGGGTTTCCAAGAATCGAAGCAAAGCCATCACCAGCAAGTCTAGGAATCATCTTCCTGATCCGCCTCACCCTATTCGTCGCACTTTCTTAATCAAGAAATGACATCCTCAAGTTGTCTTATTGGAGGATGTCTCATGCTGAACTATATTTGATGTTTCCTCTCATCTTGTATCCTGATTCACTGATCGGGATTCACGAAATCCTCTATTAGTTTATGTTCCGGCCCACTGGCACCCCTCTTGTCCTAGGCGCCTTCGTTCTGGGATCACTGCCCATCCAGGCGGCCGGGCTATCAACGGGTTCCCGGATCAGGGTTTCAACAAATCAGGGCGCATTTAACCTCTCGGTTTTCCCGGGCAAAGCCGGCTTTGACGCCTTCAATGAATCTCCGGTCACCTCAGGCGTCTTTGGTGATGGCACCGTGATAGACTACCGGTTTTTCCACAGTCCCTCGGACGCGATTTCCAGTTACGCCGACAGCGGAGCCGGATTGATCGGCGGAGCCAGTTCCCCGGCAGCCAACATTTGGGATGCAGGGCTGAAATGGGCCCACCTTTGGTCGGGCAACGACCCCGGCGTCAATTATAACACCACTCCCAATGTCTCGACTGCCGACATCACCTTCGCCCGGTCAGCCAATCTTACCGGCTCCATCGATATCTCGGGATTGGATTCAGGAACGATCTACATTCCTCACGGAACATTTATCAATCAGTGGAATCTGACCCTTACAATGACTGGTCCGGAGCAGCCCACTCTGACTACTTCGGACTTTCAGAACTCCAACGGCCCAAGCGTCAATTACGCCTGGATCACCGACTTTTCCTTCACCGATGCCGCGCTCTACGACACTATCACCTATACCTACACCAATCAGGATCTCGATGGCTCCCGAGCGCGATTCATGGGCGTCATCCTCGATGGCATCGCCACCGCAGTCACTCCACCCGAAGTTGCCAATATCTCCGCAAGCGAGATCGGGGCAAGCTCCGCCATCATCGGCGGGAATTATCTGCAAAGCGGCGGCGGAAGTCCGACAGCCACTCTCTTTTGGGGAATCTCCGACGGCGGAACGACCGCTGGAAATTGGGATCACTCTCTCATCATCGACAATCGCTCGGGTCCCTTCACCTCCGAGATTAATAGACTAAGTCCGGCCACGACCTATTACTTCAGAGCCTACGCGGAGAATTCCGAGGGCGGCGACTGGGCCGACAGTAGCGCGAGCTTCGTAACCAGTCCGCCACCAAATCCACCCGTCGTCATCAACCAGGCCGCTACCGGAGCAACTTCTATCTCGGCAATTCTGGGCGGCAAAGTCACCGATACCGGAGGAGAGGCTCCGGTCATCACCATCTACTACGGGCGCATCGATGGAGGAACCACCCCAGCATTTTGGGAGAACTCCTTATCTCTCGGAGAGCAGGATTCTGATTTTTTAGAATCCGCCACCGGCCTCTTTCCTCTCACGACCTACTACTTCAGGTCCTTCGCCAAAAATTCCGGTGGCTCAAGTTGGGCTCCTCAGAGCGCCTCATTTTCAACCGACGAGATGAGCGAACTCATCATCAATGAATTCCTGGCCAATAACGACGGCTCATATCCAAACTACCCAAACCCCAATCAGATCCCCGGCCGTCTCGATGACTGGATTGAGATCCTCAACACCAGCACACAAACTCTCAGCCTCGCAAACTGGCATCTCACCGATGATCTCTCGGAGCTGGACAAATGGACGTTCCCTCCCGACACATCACTCGGAGCGGGAGAGTTTCTTCTCGTCTATGCCTCCGGAGATAGTGAAGTCGATACAAACGGAAACCCACACACCAACTTCTCGCTGAGCACGAGCGGTGAATTTCTCGCCCTGACGCGACCCGATTTATCCATCGCCTCCGCCTTCCCCGGGGACGGCGTTAGCTACCCGAAACAACAAAGCGACATTTCCTACGGGACCCATCCCACTTCAGCCTTTTCAGTATATTTCTCCAACCCCACCCCGGGAGCACCCAACGATCCTGGCGGCATGCCCCGGGTCAAGGACACCAAGTTCAGCGTTGACCGGGGAATCTACACCAGCCCTTTCACGGTCGCGCTTTCTACTGAGACACCTGCAGCGACCATTTACTACACGACCGACGGAGCTGCACCCATCAACGCGGACGGAATTCCCACCGCAAGCGCCACTCCCTACACCGTGCCCATTTCTACCTCTAAAACGACAATCCTCAGATCCGCAGCAACCAAGGATGGGTATTCCCCAACTAACATTGACACCCAAACTTACGTCTTTCTTTCCAGCGTCGCAGCCCAACCCGCCAACCCTCCGGGCTTTCCAACAAATTGGGTTTCCACTTCGGCAGATTACCAGATCGACCCGGATGTTACGAATACCACCCTGCCGGGATACTCTCTCGACGACGCCCTTCTTGCAATCCCGTCAATCGCCATCAACACCGCCAGTGGTGACCTCTTCGGCAGCAACGGAATCTATAGCAACTCGAGTAAAAAAGGCAGCGCCTGGCAACGTCAGGCCTCTCTCGAGTTTTTCGAACCCAATGACGGCGGTGAGTTCCAAATCGACTGCGGCATTGCGATTCACGGTGCGTCATCCCGAAGCCACGGATTCACCAAAAAGCATTCGTTGCGCCTCCTTTTCAAGAGGGAGTTTGGCGAATCCAAGCTGCGCTTCCCTCTTTTCGAAAACAGCCCCGCGGATGAATTCGACCTGCTCATCCTGCGCGCCTGCTCCACCGATTCATGGCCAGCTACAGAAGGTGGATCAAATTACGGAGTGCAACGGTGGCGGAGTCAAGACGGCAGCTATCAACGCGATCAATGGATGCGCGACACTCAAATTGACCTCGGCCACGACTCGGCCCGGGGACGCTACGTTCACCTCCACTTAAACGGCCTCTATTGGGGAATGTATAACATCGTCGAACGTCCCAACGACTCCTTCAACGCGACCCACTTCGGCGGGGACGACGAGGACTGGGATGTTATCCATGACCGTGGGGAATTACAGGCCGGAGACAAAAACGCTTGGGATGCCATGTTTGCCCTCGCCGATGCCGGACTCTCCAGTGACGCCGATTACATGAGAATTTTAGGCGAAAATCCGGACGGCACGCGCAACCCGGCTTACCCGGTCTACCTCGATCTCGATCACTTCATCGACTACATGCTCTTTCACATTTACGCCGGAGCAGAAGACTGGCCGTGTCACAATTACTGGACGGCCCGGCGCCGGGGGCCGGACTCGGAAGGCTTTCGCTTCTACGTATGGGATCAGGAAATCTCGAACAACTCGCTAATTCGCGAACGAACCTGGTGCGACATTCATTTCGAGCTCCTCGAAAGCGATGTTCCTTTTCTGAGTTCCCGGGGCGATATGAGAAAATCCCCGGCAAAGCTCTACTACCAGCTTCGTCAAAACGAACTCTTCCGCAACAGATTCGCGGATCGCGTTCACGAACTGCTTTTCAATGACGGTCTCCTCAGCCCCACCGGAAGCCACGCCCGCTGGATGCGACGCGCCAACGAAATCGACCAGGCCATTGTTGGCGAATCCGCCCGTTGGGGAGACTCCCGCCTCCCCGTCCCGCACAAACGTGAGACCTGTTGGATCCCGAATCAGGAATGGCTCCGCGATACCTATTGGCCCGCCAACCACGACCTCGCACTACAACGCTTTCGCAACGTCGATCTCTATCCCAGGATTGAAGCTCCGGTCATTGCCATCGACGGCAACCTCCAACAAGGCGGGCCCGTCAATATCGGGGCCTCACTCACTTTCCCCGATCTTCCAGGAAGTCCCGAAATCTATTTCACCACCGACGGCAGTGATCCACGACTTCCCGGAGCCACTCGCTTCACCGGCCCCTTGATCATTAATGAAAGCCTGCAGATCCAGGCCCGGACTTTTTCCGATGACGAATGGAGCGCGCTCAATTCCGCACTTTTCACCGTCGGTGTTCCTCTTCGCGTCACCGAGTTAATGTATAATCCTGCAGGCGACGATAATACCGAGTTCATCGAACTAATGAACATCTCAGACGAAGCCATTTCTATTACCGGATTCCGATTCGACGGATCAGAGGAAGGAATCGAATTCACCTTCGATTCACTGGAGCCCTTGTTGGGGCCGAAAGAACGAATCGTCGTCGCGCGCGATCGAATTGCATTCTCCGCCGCTTACAACACCGCAGGAATCCGACTCGCCATTGGTGACTACTCAGCAAGCGGCACCAAACTCAGCAACGACGGAGAACAGATCACCTTGCGAAATCATCTGGGCGGATTGGTCCAACAATTCGTGTATAACGACGTCAGCCCATGGCCGGAATTCGCAGACAATGACGGCCCCAGCCTCGTTCTCATTTCCCCCTTGGAGGATCCCAGTCCCGGAGACCCGTCCAATTGGCGTCCCAGCTCGCTCCCCGGCGGCTCGCCCGGTGATTCCAATGCAATTCCCTTCTCCGGCTCCAATCTCATCGACCACAGCCTGATCGAAAAACCTTCAGTCAGCACCAACAATGACCAGCTGAAAGTCGAATTCACGCAGGACCTACGAGCCGATGATGTCGTCGTTAGTTTACAAGTTTCTTCCGACCTCATCAACTGGTCCGAAGTCTCCCAGAAAACATATTCCACCTACTTGGGAAATCACGGCATGCAAATCACGCTCGAAGCCCCGCTCTCCGAGCTTCCTAATGGCAATAACTTCTTTCGGGTTCACTTACGACTCCGGTAGCCGTTCAATCCCCGTGATAAAGTATTTGCCCTTTTGATCGCCCTCCCCTATGGCCCTCCCCGTCAGGAGTCACGGATTGTGGGCTTGTGGACCCGGTCAGGACGGAAACGTAGCAGCCGCAGCTTGTCCTACATTGCCGTGGCTTTCTGGCACTAATTTTCATTTCCAATCCTCAAAGAGCCGCCGGTCCCCAAGCCGGTGGCTTTTTTGTGGTCATCTTGATCGGCCTCGGTAGCCTCACTCCGTCATGTCAGCGCACCTCTTTCCCGACGGATCATCCTTACCCTCTCCCGGTCTCGGCACCTGGAAAATCCCCGAAAACCTCACCCCCCAAATCGTCCACGAAGCGATCGAGATCGGATACCGTCATCTCGACTGTGCTTGCGACTACGCCAACGAATCCTTCGTCGGCCAAGGCATCAAATCCGCCCTCGACGCCGGGCTCTGCTCCCGCGATGACCTCTGGGTCACGAGCAAACTTTGGAACACATACCACGAGCCTCAACGCGTCCGCGCCGCCTGCGAAAAGTCACTCGCCGATCTCGGGCTCGACTACCTAGATCTCTACCTCGTCCACTTTCCCATTGCCCTCGAGTTTGTTCCCTTCGACGAAATGTATCCGCCGGGTTGGACTGCAGGAAAAGACGCGATGTCCCCGATCAAAGTCCCTTACTCCGACACCTGGAAAGCAATGGAGGAACTCGTCGACGCCGGACTCGTCAAGAGAATCGGCGCTTGCAATCTCACCACCAGCTCGCTGCGCGACGTTTTCTCTTACGCCCGCATCAAGCCCGCGGTGCACCAGATCGAACTTCATCCCTACCTCACCCAAAACGCCATGGTGCGCTATTGCCAGGAAGAGGACATCGCCATCACGGCTTTCTCGCCTTTCGGGGCCGATTCCTATCTCCCGCTCGATATGGCCGGGGAAAATGAACGCGTCCTGACCAATCCTGTCCTTCTCAAAATCGCGGAAGCCCATGAGCGCACCCCCGCGCAGGTCGCCCTTCGCTGGGCGATGCACCGAGGCACTATTCCCATCCCCAAGACGCAATCTTCCCAACATCTCCGCGAAAATCTCGATCTCTTCGAATTCACCTTGAGCGAAGAAGAACTCGCTGCCATCACCGCTCTGGACCAACATCGCCGCTTCAACGACCCGGCCATCTTTGGCGAAAATGCCTTTAATACCTTCTACCCCATCTTTGATTAAATGAAACCACTCTCAGGAAAAACAGCCATCGTCACCGGCGGTGGAAGCGGCATCGGGCTTGGCACCGCGAAAGCCCTCGCCGAAGCCGGATGCTCCGTCACCATCTGCGGACGCAACGAAGACAAGCTCAAGGCCGTCGCCGGAGAAAAACTCAAAATAAAAGCCTGCGACATCTCCGACCGGGAGCAAGTCATCGCAACTTTTCAGGAACTCGGGGTGCCCGACATCATTGTCAATGCCGCCGGGGTCAACATCGCGAAGCGTTCGGTCAAAGAACTCGCACCCGAAAACTTTGATAAGCTCGTCGCGATTAATTGCACCGGTTTCTACAACATCGTCCACGCTGCCCTTCCCAAAATGCGTGAGCGCGGCGACGGACTTGTCTTTAGCGTCTCCTCCATCGCGGGCAAACGCGCCTATCCGCTCGCGGGCATGGCTTACGCTGCCTCAAAATTCGGCGTCAGCGGGATCGCCTCTGCCATCAACGCCGAGGAAGCCGACAGCGGCGTGCGCATCACCAGCATTTATCCCGGAGAGGTCAATACCCCCATCCTCGACGAACGCCCCGTCCCCGTCCCCGATGAGAAGAAAGCCCGCATGGTCCACCCTGAGGACATCGCCTCCCTCATCGTCGCCATCGCGCAGCTCCCCAGGCACGTCGTCGTACCAGAGTTGGTGATCAAACCGACTTATCAGGAGTTCATATAAAGCCTCAATGCTTGCGGGATTCCTCCCTAATCTCTAAACTTTTCCCATGTCAGTTTATGTCGTCACCGGATCAGACGAAGGACGCGTCGCGGAAGAAGCGGCCGCTCTTTTTGAGGAACTGAAGCCACCCGGCAGCGACGAATTCGCCAACGAAATCATCGAAGGCGTGGCAGACAATGCTGAGGACGCATTCCAAAAAGCCGCTTCGGCCAACGAAGCGCTCCAAACCATCGGCTTCTTCGGCGGCGACAAAGTCGTCTGGCTCAAGGGGGCCAACTTCCTCGGCAACGACCGCTCAAGCGAAGCCGAACGTGCGATCTCAGGGGTGGAAAATCTCCTTGAAACCCTCCAGGCCGGACTTCCACCGGGCGTCATTTTTCTCGTCAGCTCAAATGCCATCAACGGCGTACGACGCTTTGGAAAGTGGCTCAAAAAAAACGCGGACTATCGTTCTTACGACAAGATCGACATCTCCAAGGAAGGCTGGGAGGAGCAAGTCGCCATCAAAGCTGGTCGCCTTGCTCGCGAATCCGGCATGACTCTGCAAGGCGAAGCCCTCGCTCTTTTCGTTCAACGCGCTGGTGCCGAGACCCGACAGATCAATAACGAGATAAACAAGCTCGATCTCTATCTCGGCAAGGAGCGACGTGACGTCACCGTCGAAGACGTTGAACTCATCGTCCCAGTCAGTCACAAAGGTGTTATTTGGGAAATTTCCCGAGCTATCGAAAAACGTGATGCCAAACGCGCGATCCATCTCATCGATTCCCTTCTCACTAAAAACGAAAATGCGGTGGGCTTGATCAAAGCCGCCATCATCCCGACAGTGCGAAATCTCTTCTTTGCCAAGCTCGCCGAACCATACGGCTCGGTGAACAGCGCACCCGAAGCAGTCAAAGCAGTTCTCCCCAAAAAGAAAGACGGCACCATCAACACTTGGGGGCTCAAGATGGCCGCACAAGCTGCCCGCCGTTTCACCCTGCCCCAACTTCAAAAGAGCATGGAGCATTGCCTCGCCGGGGACAAAACCCTCGTGACCTCCTCCCAAGATCACCGGATGGTTCTTCATCGTCTCGTGATTCAACTCTGCGATAAATCCCGCGCCGCGTAGCCCGCCTCAATGGAAGCCCGCTCACGCCAAGGATACCTCCAACACATCACCGTTATTCTCCTCCAACCGCGATAGCGAGCGGACGTTTTCAAGAACCCCGATACTTTCGACATTTCCCGCACCAACAACCCCCGCCTCTCAGAAAACACTCCTTCCTTGGCGGAAAGCCAGTTGAAATGGAGCCACAGACCATTTTCGGCGCTCTGAGGAAAACCACCGATAACTTTGAACTCAAAAACGAGATCACCTGGCAAAATCGAAAGGGTCAACGGTGGATGAAAGAAGGCATCTTCGCGAGAGTTGTAGCAGCCGGCAAGATCCCGCCCCATCCGCTGCCTTGACGGATGAGCCTGAAAAGTTGAGAGTTTCGTCCCTGATCGTCGTATGAAACACCTCATGAACTTCCGTTCCATGCTCTTCGGAGCCCTTCTTATCTCTGGCACCGCGTTTGCCGAGCCCGCCGATGGCTGGCTGAGCTGGCGTGGCCCCAATCAAAATGGCACCTCCAATGAAACTGGCCTTCCCGACAAGTGGGAACCCGGCGCAGAGAACCAGCTTTGGAAGTATGGCCTCAACGGCGCAGGCGCACCCGTCATTGCCAATGGCAAACTCTATGCCTTTGGATACGGACAGGAAGGCGACGACACGGCTGAAGGCGTGCAAGAAATTCTCCTCTGCCTCGACGCCAATACCGGCGAGAAGCTTTGGGAAAAACGCTACAGCGATTACATCTCCGACGTTGTCTACAACCGCTACGGAATTGGATCACCGATCGTCGATGCCGAAACCGGTAACATTTACCTGCAGATGTCCAACGGTCGCTGTGTCGCCGTCACACCCGAGGGCAAGGACATTTGGGAAATTTCTCTGATGGAAGAACTCGCCCGCCTTACCTTCCCGAACGGCCGCACCGGCTCCGCCGCAATCGACGGTCCTCTCGTTATCTTTCACTGCGTTACCGCCAACTGGGGCACCACCGGGCCGGCTCGCGACCGTTTCTACGCTTTCGACAAACTCACCGGCGAACTAGTCTGGCATTCCACTCCCGGCGTTCGCCCGGTAGACAGCTCCTTCTGCATGCCCGTCTTTGGACAACTCGGTGACCAGCGCGTCTTCTACGCCGGTACCGGTTGCGGCAACATCGTTTGTGTCAATGCCCGCACCGGCAAGCCCGTCTGGCGGTTCCAACTCTCACAGGGTGGCGTCAACTCACAGGTCATCTTATATAAAGAGAAGCTTATCGCAATCCACGGTAAGGAAAACATCGACGCCACTTCCAAAGGTCGCCTCGTTTGCATCAACATTCCCCGGGAGTACCCTGCCGAGCAACTCGTCCTCGATAAGAACGTGGAAGTATGGCGCAACGACGACCACATTGGGTTCACCAGCTCGCCTACCCTTGTTAAAGATCGTGTTTACACCACCAACTTTACCGGCGAACTCATCTGCGTCGATGCCGACTCCGGCAAAACCCTCTGGCAGGAAAAACTCGCTCCGGACCAAATCCACGCCTCGCCAGTCTACGGTGACGGCAAAATCTACGCTCCGTGGTTCGAGGGCTCACTCGCCATCGTTAAGCCCACCGACGCGAAAGCCGAGGTTCTTTCCAATGCTGAAATCAAAGCCGCAGATGGCAGTGGCGTAAAAGCACTCGCCGCGCCCACCATCTGGGCCGGCAAGATTTACCTCTCCACCCGCGACGGCCTCTACTGCTTCGGCAACAAAGAGGGCAAGTATGTCGGAAATGAGGACAACAACAAGGAAGCCGCTCTCGGCCCCGTCGCCCAGCTTCAAATTGTTCCCGCTGAGTTCGCGATCGCCCCCGGCCAGAAACAGGAATTCAAAGTCTACGGCCTCGATAAGAGCGGTCGCCGTGTCGAAATCATCACCGAAGACCTGAGCTGGGAGAAATTCATCCCGCCCACCGCCAAGGTAAGAGCCGAGGTCGATGCGACCCTCGATGCCAAGACCGGCACCGTCACCGCAGGCGAGGACGCGGCACTTTCCGCCGGAGCTCTGAAAGTCACTCACAAGGGTATGTCCGCCACAACCCGCGGACGCGTTGAAGCGACCATCGGCTATGCCGCCGACTTCGAAGACGTAGAACTTAAAATGGAATCTCCAGACGGCGTAAAAGTGAACTTCCCACCCATCGCCTGGCTCGGTGCGCGCATCAAATGGTATGTCCTTGAAAAGGACGGCTCCAAGGTCATCGCCAATCGCCTCGATAATGTTCTTTTCCAGCGGACGATGAATTTCTTCGGCGGCGAAGACATGACCAACTACGTTATTGAAGCCAACGTCATGACCGACGGAAACCGACGCATCAAGTCGGAGGTCGGCCTCATCAACCAACGTTACAAGATCAGCCTCGTTGGAAACAAAAACGTCCTCGAAGTTTCCAGTAACTACGAACGCGTCCAACAAGCGGTCAAATTTCCAGTCAAAGCCAACCAATGGTATCACCTCAAGACCCACGTTAAAAACAATGGTGACGGCACTGGTGAAGTCCGCGCCAAGGCCTGGGCCAGAGGCGAAGACGAACCCGCCGAATGGACCATCAAGGTTCCCGTCAAAAAACTCCACCCGCACGGTGCTCCTGGAATCTACGCCTTCTCTCCACAGGCTCAAAAGCGAGTCTACATCGACAACATCAAAATTTCCGCTGGCGAATAAGCCCAGCCACTCAACCTCAGCAAAAGAAACTTCATGAAAACCACCACCGGACTCCTCCTAACAGGGCTCGCCCTCTCAACCGCCTCCGCAGAAGACTGGCCCATGTGGGGCAAGGACGCCTCCCGTAATATGGTCGGGAACGCCAAGAACCTCCCCGTCGACATCCATCCCGGAGAACTTGATGACGACACCGAAGCCGCCATCCTCAAAGACGCAAAGAACATCAAGTGGGCCGCTAAGCTTGGCTCCCAAACCTACGGTAATGCCGTAGTAGCCGGAGGCAAGGTCTTCGTCGGCACTAATAACGAATCACCCCGCGACCCCGCGCAAAAAGGCGACCGCGGAGTGCTCATGGCCTTCGATGAAAAAACTGGCAGCTTCCTATGGCAGCTCGTAATTCCCAAACTTGGCGCCGGCAAGGTGAGCGACTGGGAATACGTTGGACTTTGCTCCTCTCCTGCTATCGACGGTGATCGCATGTATCTCGTCACCAACCGCGGCGAAGTGATGTGTCTTGACGTGGATGGTATGGCCAACGGAAACGACGGCCCGTTTAAAGACGAAGCCAGATATTCTTCCGCGGCCAAAGACGGCACGCCTGTTGAAGTTGGCGCCCAATCTGCTGATATTATTTGGATATACGACATGCGCGACGGAGACAATATCGGAACTTTCCCGCACAATGTCTCAAGTTGCTCGCCCGTCGTAGTCGGCGACATGCTCATCACCGCGACGTCCAACGGAGTCGATTGGTCCCACACTAACATCCCCGCGCCCAACGCCCCGTCTTTGATCTCTCTCAACAAAAAGACCGGCAAACTCACTGGCGAAGAAGTCTCCGAGGTCTCCACCCGCGTGCTACACGCCAGTTGGTCCTCTCCCGCTTACGGAAAGATCGGCGGCAAGAACGCCATCGTTTGGGGTGGCGGCGACGGATTCACCTACGCCTTCGACCCAAAAACGATCAAAGACGACGAGGGGTTCGATGTCTTCAAGGAACTTTGGCGCATCGATTGCAATCCTCCCGAGTATCGTATGAAGGACGGCAAACCCATCAAATACGCCACTTACTCCGGCCCCAGTGAAATCATCGGCACCACCATTATCGCCGATGGATTGGTCTACGCTATCATCGGTCAGGACCCCGAGCACGGCGATGGCGTGGGTAACATTCTCTGCATCGGCCCTGACGGAAAGACCGTTTGGAATTCTAAAGAGGTCGGACGCTCCATCTCCACACTCAGCGTGGCAGACGGACTCCTTTATGCAGCCGAATACGACGGTGACATCCATTGCTACGACGCCAAAACCGGCAAGCAACACTGGAAGCACGAAACCCAATCCCGCATTTGGGGATCTACCCTCGTTGCCGACGGCAAAGTCTGGATGGGAACCGAGGACGGCGAACTTCACATCCTGGAGGCCGGCAAGGAATACAATTCCCTGGCCACTGTCGAATTCCCCGCTCCAATTTACTCCAGCGCCGTGGCCGCCAACGACGTCCTCTACATCGCCACCCAAACCCACCTCTACGCGATCGAGAAGAGGTAAGAAAAAACTCTCTCCTCAAAATGGCGTCACGGCATTGCCTAGGCGCCATCAATTGTGCCTGGTTTGACTGAGGTTCTTGTCATCAGCATGCTGAAATCATCTTATCACTTGAGAATTCTTATGCGGCTAGATTTTTACAAACTCTCCTCGTAGGATTCCCTCATGAAATTGCTGTTCTTCTACTTGGCTTATCCTTGAAGACCGTTTTTTAGAAAATTAATAAAACCAGTTCCACAAATGAAACGACTCTCAATAATTACAAGCTTCGCCATCTCTCTCTTTCTTTCCGCTTGTGACAAGAACGACACCGCTGATAGCAATGGGAATTTATCGGGATCATCCCAAAACGACGGAGCCAGGCAGGAAGAGATCGCCAATAAAATCATGGATTCCATGGGGGAGTTCGCCAAAGCAGTCTCCGCAGTCTCCGACACAAAAACAGCCAGATCTTCCGCCTCCAAGATCAATGAAATTGGCGACCGGTTTTCAAACATAGCCAAAGAGCTTGAACCTCTCGAGGTCGCGACCCAGGAAATGAGAGAATCCATTCATCAAAAAATGGCTGCCCGGGAGGCTGAGATGAAAGAAGTGATGAACAATAAGTTCATGAAATCCGTTCAATCCTTGAATCCGGAGGCTCAGAAAATTATGGAGAAGGCGTTTCAAGATTTTTTCAAAGTAATGGAGCAGGCGGGAAAGGAATTTGACCGGCATTTCAAAGTCAAAAACTAATGCTATAGCAAAGTCTGTGAGTCTGACCCCTATGCCATTGAAACCCTCCTCGGCTTACTCTCACATTTTCACTTCGCAAAGTCTCTCACATTGTCATCAAATCCGATCAACTTTCCCTCGGGATTCACCCCGCCAAAAAAGAAGCAGATCTGTTTTACATCGAGAGCCTGTAATTCACTGGCCACCCCGGGATCAATTCCCCCTTCAAGTCGGGGTTCGAGAATAAATTTCTTGGTGAAATTATAACGTCTAGGGCGATAGGTCTGAGAATCATACGATCACCATGGGTTCCTCTGTAATCCCTGAGATTGTGGTGACATCCCACCTCTGCAGAGACGCGGTGTAGCCCGCGGTCAGCCCCATGTAAGCGGGTAGCCAGAAGAAATCGACCTCCAGCATAAATGATTGTCGGTCACCGAATTCGCCCTCACTTTTTGTGGCGCCATACCCCGTGGCTCTTCACCTAAAGCTTCACTTCGAAAACCTTCTCTTTGATCTTAGGAATTTCCGTAGGATCAACTGCGGTGGTTCGACGCAGAATGCTGAAGAGCACTCCCACCATAAAGAGAGTGAAGACAAGGCTTGATCCACCGTAACTGACAAACGGCAGAGGCAAACCGGTGTTGGGAAGCGAGGCCGTGGTCACACCGATATTCATCATGGCCGGAATCACGATACTACAAGTGATCCCGATCCCGAGAATTCTTCCAAAAAGATCCGAGGTCGTCAGGGCAATCCCCATTCCGACCAACATGATCACTACAAAGCAAAGAATCAGCCCCATCGCCACCCACACTCCGAGTTCCTCCCCCACGATGGGGAAAATAAAATCTGTGTGGTGTTCAGGGAAATTCATCTGCTTCACCACCCCATTGCCTAATCCCACTCCGGTCGGGCCACCATTTCCAAAGGCTTCGATTGCGAGAGCCTGCTGACGCCCCGCACCCTCCATATGCGCGAAGGGGTCCTGAAAGACCTTGAGACGGTTCATACGGTTTGGACTTTGGGAGACCATGAATGCAAACAGGGCCGCACCGATCACCACCGTCGGCAGGAGATAAAACCAACGCGTACCGGTAACAAAAAGCACCATGAGACCAGCCGCCCCCAATCCGGCAGCCGTTCCCATGTCCCATTCAAAAAGGATCAACATCAAAGGCACTCCCAGCAGCAAACTCGGAATGACAAATCCTCTCCAAAAACTTCCGATCTCCGCCTGATACCTCGCAAACCAAGCTGCTAGTGACACCATGATCACCAGCTTGGCGGGCTCGGAAGGCTGAAATCGGCCGATCACCGGGAGTTTTATCCAGCGACTTTCCCCATGGGACGCGTCTCCAATTCCCGGCACGTAGCAAAGAATGAGAGCCACACAGGTAACCGCAAACATCGGGAGCGCAAATCGCTTCAAGAGACGGTAATCCATCAACGAGATGATAAACATCCCCACAAGCCCGCACCCCAACCAGGTGGCCTGCTTCCCAAGGTAACGGTATTGCTCTTCGGAGGAGTCCCACTTCGCACTCGCACTCGCCAACATCACCACACCAACCGTGACGAGAGCAGCAACTGCGAGAAAAAGTAAAATGGAAGCTCCTTTACCCATAATTGGATCTTAGCGGACGGGTATCTTCAAAACCTTACCGATTTTGAGAACCGAGTTCTCTTTCATACCGTTGATAGTAAGTAAATCTTTAACACTGACCTTGTTTTTTTGAGAAATGCCCCAAAGAGTGTCTCCACTCTTTACGGTATATCCTCCGCTTGAGCCCAGAGATCTCGTCGCGGTTTCAGGTTCCTCACGCCGGGTGCGAGGAGAAATCAAGACCGGATTATTGGTGCGGGAGCTCACCGCAGGTTCAGTCTCCATCAGCTCACCCGGAACGCTGTTTGGAAGAGTGCCAGTATTATCTAGCTGAATCAGTGGGAGTTCATTGTGAGGAATCGGATCGATTTCAGGTCTTTCGTTCTCTCCAATCACCCCGATGACAGCATCGGAAGGTGTTGTTGACTCGATACGACGGCCGGGAATATTGATCCTCATTCCAGCTCTGGGAAGAGCATCATTATTGGCCCGGCGAAGCGATTCTTCACTCACCCCATGCTTCCTCGCCACCGTAGCATAGTTGTCACCCTTGTTAAGCAGATCAGTCTTTCCGCCTGGGACAATGATCGGCTTTTTCTCCTTACTATCGTTATCAGCGACTGCGGCTTTCAAATCGGAGGAGCTATTCCATTTGTTGTGAAGGTAAATTCCAGCAATCGCAGCTATATGGAGAAGAAGGATCACCACGAGCGCTCGCGCCACTCCTACTCCAGGAACTTCACCCAGCTCTTCGGGCGCCGCGGTGGTGGCGGCGCGTTGTTTACGGCGCGAGTTGCGGCGGGTGGCGGCGCGGAGGATTCGAAAGCCCGACTTGGACGGGGCCTTCCTTTTCGTTTGCAGGGTTGGTCTGGTATTCATTTTTTCTTGGTTTTGGTTGGTTGATTAGTTGAGGTCGAGAACTAGTGAACGGAACGCTTCACCCCGTTCTTCATAGCCCCGAAATTGATCGAAGGACGATGTTCCGGGCGAGAGGAGAATGGTGCTTCCCGGGGGGGCCGTTTTCTGGGCCGCCGCGACGGCTTCGCGAAGAGTCGAGACAGATTGGCAGGGCAGAAGTTCAGAAAACGCTTGCGAGAGAGCCGGTCCAATTTCGCCAAAGGAAACGAGTTGAATGACCTTCTCGGAAAGCAGAGCTGCAAGCGGTTGGTAATCAAGCCCCTTTTCTTTTCCTCCCACCAAGAGAACGGTCGGACGAACCTGAGATTTCAAAGCCGACTCAAGTGCGTGAAGATTGGTTGCTTTGGAATCGTTGAGATACTCCACGCCATCAAGAATACCCACCAACTCACAACGATGCGCAGGAGGCCGATAGTCCTTCAATGCCGACACCGCAAGCTCCGGAGTCAGTCCATCAACGACCGCACATGCGGCCATCAGATCTTCGGCATTATGGGATCCGCGCAAAAGCGTATCCGAGAGAGCGACAAAAGGGCTCTTTCCTTTGTAAATCAGGTCCCCTCGCAAAGACCAATCAGCTTCAACTTCGGATGAGAAAGTCATCTGCAGGCCCTTGAGTTCCCCAAGATTTTCTCCCGAACGAATCACCAAAGGCGTCGTCATGTCGCAATTCCGGAAAATCCGCAGCTTGGCTACGCGATACTCTTCCAATGTGGCATAGCGATCCATATGATCAGCAGAGAAGTTGAGCCAGATCACGGCATCGGGCTTGAATGCATCGATGGTCTCCAATTGAAACGAGCTCAATTCGAGTGCGATCACATCAGGGAACTCACCGGACAAAACCACTTCGGCAAGCGGAACTCCGTAATTCCCGCAAGCGACACAACTTCGTCCGGTCGCCTTGACCAATTCACGAACCAATTCGGTGGTCGTCGTTTTGCCATTAGTCCCCGTTATCGCGATGGTTCGTCCAGGATAGCATCTCCAGGCCAATTCAATCTCCCCCCAAAGCGCTCCGCTTCCTTCAGCGAAGGCTTGCACAAACCCACCGCCGGTTTCAATCCCCGGACTGGTCACGACAAGATCGGCGATAACCGACCGACCCACTTCGGCTGTGGCATTGGAAACCCAATCACACCCCGCAGGCACCCTGGAAGCCTCGCCCGCATCATAAACCGTCACCGAAGCACCACAATGATGCGCAAGAGCGGCAGCGGCCCGACCACTGCGTCCCGCGCCCAAAATGGCGACTGTTTTTCCGGTGAGATTAAGCATGAATTTAGATCACTTTGAGCAGGGCAATGCCCCCGAGGCTGAAAAGAATTGAGAGAATCCAAAAACGAATGATCACTTGGTTTTCATTCCACCCCTTCAATTCGAAGTGGTGATGAATCGGCGCCATTTTAAAAATACGTTTCCCGCGCAACTTAAAGCTACCGACTTGTAAAATCACAGAGAGCGCCTCCATCACAAAGACCGCGCCGATAATGACCAAAAGAAATTCCTGCTTTGCGCAGATCGCAGTCATTCCAAGAGCTCCACCAATTGCAAGTGAGCCGGTGTCTCCCATAAAGACTCTCGCGGGATGGCAGTTGAACCACAGAAAACCCATACCCGCCCCTGCCAGAGCCAACATCAGAACCGAAAGCTCGGCAAGGGAACGATGATGATAAATGTGAAGATACTCGGCCGCAGGAGAAGTTCCGGCAAGATAGGTAATCAGAGCATAAGCCATCGCCACGGTGATGGTCACTCCGATTGCAAGGCCATCCAGCCCATCAGTGAGATTCACTGCATTAGACGTCCCCATCAAGATCGCCATGAACAAGGGAATGGCAAGAATCCCAATAGGAATAACAAAGCTCAAAAGGGGAAAACTGAAAGAAGAAATCGAAGCAGTCTGCTCTCCACTCTTTGCTGAGAAGAAGATGTAACTTGAAGTCTCCTGATTGGTATAGAGGAAGATTCCCGCCGCCAATCC